>TARA_R110001583_G_scaffold193866_3_pt1 | contig 46171 bp, 39 predicted proteins | sample TARA_R110001583 | Tara Oceans TARA_R110001583 (sample SAMEA4398432) | marine metagenome | biome: Polar Biome; feature: [MES] marine water layer (ENVO:01000295) within the mesopelagic zone...; material: water (ENVO:00002006), including particulate matter (ENVO:01000060) such... | reverse complement strand
AAACGACACGCCAAAAACAAACAAAATGGCTCATATTAAAGGAAAGGTGCTTTAACGGCGATTAATGTCTGTGCGGTTTTATAAAAGTGCCGCCTGCATAAGAAACCGAAGGTTCCCGGCTTCGGGTGTGTTTCCTTTTTGCTTTTCGGCAGCCAGCATCTGATACCCCAGCGCGATGATGCGGGCGATTTGTTCATTGCTCCAGTCGGGGCCGTTCTGTTCGCGAAAGTTCTCCAGTTCTTTGATGGTCAGTTTTAGTAAGTCATGGTCCAGCACAGGCTGCGTATTTTGGGGGTTTGGTGTCGTCATGTTGCCTTTACCCGTCAGCAGCCAATTGCCATCAATTCCATGTTCTACCAGCATGGCCAGAGATGTTGCACGTGGTTCATTTTTGTCCAATTCGTAACGTTCCCAGGATTTTCGTGTCAGTCCTGTAAGGTCTGCTGCCTGAGATGCGCTTAATCCCATGTATTTTCGCGCGGCCCGGATGCGGTCGCTCAGGCGGCTGCTCATATGGCTCTCACTCGGCCTTTATCAAAAATTGGTCTATTTTTAGACCAATCTTGACCGTCAAACTTTTTTTTCCGCTTGAAAAAGGGTATTTTATGTTCCATTGTTTGGGGTGTCCAAAATTTGGATGTCTTTCTGGCTATGGGGGGTCTTAAAAGATCCAGGATTTGCAATTGGCAGAAATATTCAGGGGTTAAAAAATCTCGGTTAACTGGTCATCACGAAAATGTATGTGCTCTCCATGGCGTGTAAAATGAATTTACGCCATGTCATTTAAGTGAGGGGGCGTTTATCTGTTTCAAGGTTGCAAGCAGCACTTTGTTCCAGTGTGCTCAGTTTTGTACCTACTTCACCGAAGATACACATCCCAAACTTAATGATACCTCCTGATTGATCTTGAGTCACGTTCGAGAACGCGTCTTTTCCAGTGGTTTGGCTGGATGAGTTTCTTTGTGTTGGAACATTATCCATTTGGTTTGGCTCGTTTTTTTGCCCGTTGTGCGCCGGGGACGATGACGTTGTGTGGCTTTTTTCCCTTAGGGGGAAAGGAACATGCGTCATCACGTGTGGTAACCAGGGGAGTCTCGAATAGTGAATTTTCTAAAGAAAATTACGGTCCAGCAGAAGGTCTTTGGTGGCTTTGGGCTCGTGCTGATTTTGTTGTTGGTGGTTGCATTTATTGGAGTGTTTTCTCTGCGATCGGCAGATGAGAATTTCGCCAGATATCGTCAGATTGCCTTGCAGTCCCTTCAGGCCGGGCGGGTCCAGGCCAATTTGCTTGAGGCCCGTCTTGCCGTATTTGAATATATGAAAAATGCGTCACCTGACGCAGCAGAGCAGGTGCGCAAGCGGTTGAAATCGACGCATGAATATAACGTCGAGTTAGCAGGTATTTTGATCGAGCCTGCGCGCCTGACTGTCGCAAAAGACAGCAGTGACGCCATTAAGGCGTATGATCAGAACTTTGCCAAGCTGGTCGGAACATCTGATGCTGTGGAGCGGGAACAGATTTTCAAGGAAAAACTGAGCGTCATCGGTCCAAAGGTTGCTGATGACATGGAGCAACTGAAACTTGACATCAAGTCCGAGCAGGATGCACTCGGCCCGCGTGCCGAGGCAGCGATAGGCAATGCTGTCTTTTTAGTCTCGATTATTTCCGTTGCCGCGCTGATTGTTGGTGTCGTCGCGGCGTGGATCGTTGGTACCGGGATTTCCAGGCCTATTTTGTTGATTACAGATACAATGCGGATGCTTGCCGGTGGGGATAAATCGGTTGAGATCCCCGGGCAGGACCATCGGGATGAAATTGGCGAAATGGCGCAGGCCGTACTTGTTTTTAAAGAGAATATGATCAAGGCAGATGAAATGGCTGAACATGAGAAAGAGCAAACCCGGTTGCGACAGCACCGTGCCGATTTGATTGAACGATTAACCAAAGGGTTCGATCAGGATGTGGCGGATGTTCTTGATGGCCTGGCCTCGGCGGCAACCGAAATGCAAGTGACAGCCCAGTCAATGACAGCAACGGCCGAGCAAACCAGCCGACAGTCAACGGCGGTTGCCGCGGCCGCGGATGAAGCATCAACAAATGTGCAGACGGTTGCCAGTGCGACCGAGGAGCTTAGTTCGTCGATTGACGAAATTAGCAATCAGGTTAGTCACTCTGCCAAAATAGCATCGAAGGCCGTAGAGGACGCAGAGCACACCAACAGCCAGGTTCAGGGGCTGGCCGATGCCGCACAGAAAATCGGGGATGTTGTTAACATGATTAACGATGTCGCCAACCAGACCAACCTTTTGGCGCTTAACGCAACGATCGAAGCCGCGCGCGCCGGAGAAGCTGGCAAAGGTTTTGCGGTTGTGGCGGCAGAGGTTAAAAATCTGGCATCTGCTACGGCGCGGGCAACGGAAGAAATTACCAACCAGATCAGTGCCATCCAGAACGAAACCCGTGGTGCGGTTTCTGCCATTCAGGGGATCGGGGCCACCATCGCCGAGATCAACGAAATTGCGGCGAACATTGCAAGTGCCGTTGAACAGCAAGGGGCGGCAACAGGCGAAATTACCCGCAATATCCAACAGGCATCTGACGGGACCAGTGATGTTTCGCACAATATTCTCGGGGTGACAGAGGCCGCCGCGACAACAGGAGCCGCTGCCGAGCAGGTTTTGGCGGCATCGGGCGAGCTTTCACAACAATCCGAAGTCTTGCGGGGCCGGGTTGAAGAGTTCTTGCAGGCTGTAAGGTCTGCCTGATCAGCACATGACGCGGTCTTGAAGCCAGAGAAAACGCCGCAGCATGGCAATATGCTGTGGCGTTGTTTTAACCACCCATCGGCAAGCCGTCATAAAACATCACATCAAATGGGCAGATATCGCCAGTTGTGCCTTTGAGGCAGAGGGTCGGCCAACCCGGCTGCAAATCCAGTGGCCGGTTGCCACCAGCTTTTCCAGGTCAACGCCGCTTTTAATGCCAAGGCCATTGAGCATATAAACCACGTCTTCGGTGGCAACATTGCCACTTGCACCCTGCGCATAGGGGCAACCGCCCAGCCCGGCCACCGAGCTGTCAATGGTGGCGATGCCCATTTGCAATGCGGCCAGCAGGTTTGCCAGCGCCTGGCCATAAGTATCGTGGAAATGGGCGGCCAGTTTTTCCATCGGAATATCTTGCGACACGGCGGCAATCATATCCTGCACCTTGACGGGCGTTCCGGTGCCTATGGTATCGCCAAGGCTGACTTCGTAACAGCCCATGTCATAAAGTTCCTGTGCCACGCTTGCGACTTTGGCCGGTTCGATATCGCCTTCATAGGGGCAGCCCAGCACGCATGAAACATATCCTCGCACCGCGACATTGTTTTTGCTGGCCTTGTCAATCACCGGGCGAAACCGTTTCAAGCTATCGGCGATGGAACAATTGATGTTTTTTTGCGAAAAACTTTCCGAGGCCGAGCCAAAAACCGAAACTTCGGTCGCCCCGGCGGCAATGGCGGCTTCCAGCCCTTTCAGATTGGGGGTCAGTACCGGGTATGTCACCCCTTCCGTGCGGCTGATCCGGGTCATCACATCGTGGGCGTCGGCCATTTGCGGCACCCATTTGGGGCTGACAAAGGCGGTGGCCTCTATTACGGAAAGCCCTGCTTCGCCCAATTGATGGATCAACTCGATTTTGGTGGCGGTGGAAACCATCGCCTTTTCATTTTGCAGACCGTCACGCGGGCCGACTTCAACAATCTTCACCTGTTTGGGCAAATTTCCCAGCGTGCGTCGTGGCATGGTCAGGCCTCCTCGATTGCGATCAATTCATTCCCGTCGCCCACCTGGTCGCCGACGGCAAAATACACCTCACGGACGGTTCCTGAAACGGGGGCCGTAATGGTATGTTCCATTTTCATCGCCTCCATGATCACCAGTTTATCTCCTGCCAATACAGCATCGCCGGTTTTTGCCATAACCGCAATGATCTTGCCGGGCATAGGGGCGTTCAGGTTGCTGCCATTGCCCGCATTGGCACCGGCATTTTGGGCGGGATCAAATATTTCCAGCCTGTCGATCTTGCCGGGGCGAAAAATTGTCAGGCTGTTGGCAACCCGGCGTATATCGGCGCGTTTACGAATGCCATCCAGTGTTGCGCTGACTTTACCATCGTCGTGCCGGGCCTGTTCCACGCGCACGGTGCCGCCGTCTGGCAGGTCGCAAATATAGCCAAAATCGCGATAGTGAACCTTGACGGTCAGCTCAATATCATTGTGACGCAGGATAATATCGTGATGGTTATCATCATTCAGGCGCCAGCCATTGGTGTGATGCCACGGTGACCACGGGTCGGTGCCGGCATTGGCATAGAGGCGGGATTCACAATCACGCTGGTGCAAAATTTCCAGAACAGCAAAGCACAATGCTTCATTGTCGGGCTGTGTTGCGAGCGTGATCAGATCGGTCAGATATGTCGGGATAAACCCGGTTTCGACCTCGGCACGTTCAAAGGCAGGATGGCGGGCGATATTGGACAAAAAGCCGGTATTGGTGGTTACCCCCACAATTTGTACGTCATCCAGCGCGTTGGACAAACGCCGCAAGGCCGATGTCCGGTTCTGATCCCAGACGATCAATTTCGCGATCATGGGGTCGTAATGGATCGATACAACCCCGCCCTGACAAACCCCGGTATCTATGCGCACATGCGCGCCAGTTTTTGGCATATGCATATGAACCAGTTTGCCGGTGGCAGGCAGAAAATTATTATGCGGGTCTTCGGCATAGAGGCGAACCTCAAAGGCATGGCCGTTGATTTTTAACTGGTCCTGCGTTTTAGGCAGGGTTTCGCCATCAGCCACGCGCAATTGCCATTCCACCAGATCTTCACCCGTGATCATTTCAGTCACCGGATGTTCGACTTGCAGGCGGGTATTCATTTCCATGAAATAAAAGGCACCCGAAGCATCAAGCAGAAACTCCACCGTGCCCGCGCCTTGATAGCCAATGGCGCGCGCGGCATCGACCGCAGCCTTGCCCATGCGGGCACGAAGGCCTTCGGGCATATTCGGGGCAGGGGCCTCTTCGATTACTTTTTGATGGCGGCGCTGCAGCGAGCAATCGCGTTCAAACAAGTAAACCGCATTGCCATGGGCATCGGCAAACACCTGAATTTCGACATGGCGCGGATGCAAGATCAGCTTTTCAATCAGGCAATGGTCATCGCCAAAGCTGGACCGGGCTTCGCGTTTGCAACTGATCAGGGCATCGGCAAAATCGGCAGCACTTTCAACCGCGCGCATCCCTTTGCCCCCGCCGCCAGCTGATGCCTTGATCAGCACCGGATAACCGATTTTATCGGCCTCGTTGGCCAAAAGTGCAACATCCTGATCGGCCCCATGATAGCCCGGCACCAGTGGTACGCCAGCCTTCGCCATGATCTTTTTAGCTTCGGATTTTGATCCCATCGCCCGGATGGCACTGGCCGGTGGACCCACAAAAACAGCACCGGCGTCGGCGATGGCATCGGCAAAATCGGCATTTTCGGATAGAAATCCATAACCGGGATGCACCGCATCGGCACCGGATTTCGCCAGAACATCGAGCAAGCGGTCGCTTCGCAAATAGCTGTCGGTCGGGGCGGCACCGCCAATGTGCCAGGCCTCGTCGGCCTGTTGCACATGCAGGGCATCGGCATCGGCGTCGGAATAAACGGCAATGGTGGTCATGCCCATGCGTTTGGCAGTGGCAATAACCCGGCAGGCAATTTCACCGCGATTGGCGATCAGAAGTTTGCGCAGCATGTGTTTATTCCTTAATCCAGAAAGCGGATCGTTTTTCAAGAAAGGCACTAACCCCTTCGCGGCCATCAATACTGGCGCGTTGATCGGCGATGCGGGTGGCGGTTTCTTCAATGATGGCGTCGTCAATCGGGCGATTTGCGACGGCGTAAATCAGGTTCTTGGCAGCGGCCATGGCGCCAGGGCTGTTTTGTAGTAATAATTGTGCCATTTCGTCGCCCCTGGGGATCAGGTCGTCGGCATCGGTGATTTCATGAACCAAACCAATCTTTTGCGCGGTTGTGGCATCAAACCGTTCGGCACTGATAAAATAACGCCGGGCCTGTGCCGTGCCGATGGCCTCGATTACGTAGGGGGAAATCACGGCGGGGATCAGCCCTAGGCGGGTTTCGGAAAGGCAGAATTTTGCTCGGTCCGAGGCAATCACAATGTCGCAACAGGCCGCGAGGCCAACACCGCCGCCAAATGCGGCCCCGTTAACCATGGCAATGGTGGGCTTGCCCATGAAATTAAGGGTTTTCATCAGCGTTGCCAGATGGCGCGAATCTGCCAGATTTTCGGCATGGCTATAGGTTGCCATGCGTTTCATCCAGTTAAGGTCGGCCCCGGCGGAAAAACTTTTGCCCGCCCCGGTCAGTTGCACCACACGCACGGTAGTGTCGGCATTAAGGGTGGCGAGCGTGGCGGTTAAATCGCGGATCAGGGCATCGTCAAAGGCATTGTGAATGTCGGGGCGGTTCAGCGTGACCCGGGCAATACCGTTTTGATCGATGGTGCAGATCAGGGCTTTGTTATCGCCGTTAACTTTTGACATGTTATTTCCCCTGCATCACATGCGGAAAACGCCAAACCGGGTTTCTTCCGCCGGTTTGTTTAATGCCGCCGACAGGCCAAGGCCCAGCACCATGCGGGTATCGGCCGGATCAATTACGCCATCATCCCACAGACGGGCAGAGGCGTAATAGGGGTGGCCCTGTTCTTCGTATTGATCGCGAATGGGGGCCTTGAAGGCATCCTGTTCGGTTTGCGGCCAGGTTTCGCCACGTTTTTCCAGGGCGTCGGTCTTGATTTGGGTCAGCACATTGGCGGCCTGTTCCCCGCCCATCACCGAAATGCGGGCATTGGGCCACATCCACAAAAAGCGCGGGCTATAGGCGCGGCCACACATACCATAATTGCCCGCCCCGAATGACCCGCCGATAAGGACGGTAAATTTGGGGACTTTGGCGGTGGCAACGGCGGTGACCAGTTTGGCGCCATCCTTGGCAATGCCGCCGCTTTCGTATTTTTGGCCAATCATAAAGCCGGTAATGTTTTGTAAAAACACCAGCGGAATGCCGCGTTGTGCGCACAGTTCAATGAAATGCGCCCCTTTAAGCGCGCTTTCAGAAAACAGGATGCCGTTATTGGCAATAATGCCCACCGGATAGCCAAAAATCCGGGCAAAGCCGGTGACCAGAGTGGTCCCATACAGGGCCTTGAATTCGTCAAAGTCAGAACCATCAACAATGCGGGCGATAATTTCGCGCACGTCATAGGGTTTTTTGGCATCCTTCGGGATCACACCATAAATCTCGCGCGGGTCATAGGCCGGGGCGGCGGGCGCGTGCAGGGTGATGCCGGGGTTTTTGGTCCAGTTCAGGTTTTTGACAATGGTGCGTGCAATCGACAGGGCGTGGGCGTCGTCCTGGGCGTAATGGTCGGTCACGCCCGATATTTTGCAATGCACATCGGCCCCGCCCAGATCTTCGGCGGACACAACTTCGCCGGTTGCGGCCTTTACCAATGGCGGCCCGCCTAAAAAGATTGTGCCCTGATCGCGGACAATAATGCTTTCGTCCGACATGGCAGGCACATAGGCTCCGCCAGCGGTGCAAGACCCCATAACCACGGCAATTTGCGCAATACCCTTGGCCGATAAATTGGCCTGGTTAAAAAAGATGCGGCCAAAATGATCACGGTCGGGAAAAACATCGTCCTGTCGGGGCAGGTTGGCACCACCACTATCAACCAGATAGACACAGGGCAGGTGGTTTTCCAGGGCAATTTCCTGGGCGCGCAAATGCTTTTTAACCGTCATCGGGTAATAGGACCCGCCCTTGACTGTGGCATCATTGGCAACAATGACGCATTCAACGCCCGAAACGCGGCCAATGCCGGTGATGATGCCCGCCGCCGGGACATCTTCGTCATCATACATGCCCCAGGCAGCCAGTTGGGATAGCTCTAAAAAGGGTGATCCTACATCTAGCAACTGGCGAATGCGCTCGCGGGGCAACAATTTGCCCCGACCGGTATGGCGGTCACGCGCACGTTCGCCGCCACCCAGTTTGATTTTGCTGATCTGATCGCGCAAATCGGCAACCAGTTTTTCCATCTGGTCGGCATTGCGGCGAAAATCTTCGGTGCGGATATTGATGGCGGATTTTATCTGCATGTCCCGTCCTGCTGGGTCGAAACCGAACCGTTCCGGGCCAGCCAATCGGCAGGCGGCGCGGCCCACATAAATGTTGTTCTGGCCGGTTGGCCATGCGCCTGTTATGGCGGAAGTTTACGTAAACGGCAAGCATAAATTGGTATTTCAGTACCGAATATACGTATATGGGTTCTGCGCGTGATATTTTCCCGTCAAGAGGGGAAGGATTTTGTTGATACTGATTTGATTTTAAACAGGATTTATCTCTATATCCGATGCGCATGAAAGCAATTGGGGATTGTCCCGGGCCGTTTTTTCTGTTGCACCAGCGCCGTTATCCGGCGTTGTGACCGGTTATGTTTCGGTAAATAACGGAGCGTAAGAGCCGCACGACAGGTTGGTTTGATGGCAGGGATCAGATTTATGTCAGCGGCAAAAAAGAAAACAGGCAGTGTTTTGTTCTGCCCGTTGTTTGATTTTCAGGCCTGACTTTTAATCCATAGTTCGAGCTGATCCATGCGGTCATTGCCGAAAAAGGGTTCGTTCTTGTAGAAAAAGAATGGCGAGCCAAAAGCGCCCCGTTCGATGGCCTGTTCGTTAACCTCGCGCAGATGCTGCTTCCATTTCGGGTCGGTCATGGCGTGGCGAATTCTGCCAGCATCAATGCCATGGCGGGTGGCCGTGGCGATCACGGTTTCCGGGTTGCTCATATCCAGGCCATCGGCAAAATAGCCGCGATATACATCATGGGCGAATTTTTGCGCCAGTTTGGGGTCAAAGCTGTTGATCCAGTAGAATGCCCGGCACGGGGCCACTGCCGCGTAGGGGAACTTTTCGGGAAGTTTAAACGGTGTGCCCTGAAGGCGCGCGCAGCGGTCCATATCATGGCGGAAATAATCGCCGCGAATCGGTTGTTCGGTTAGGGGGCTTTGCCCGGTTTGCTTGAAGGCCGTCCCGATCAGAAACGGTCGCCAATAGACGCTAAGACCGCAGCGTTCGGCCAATGCATCTACCCGTTCGCTGGCGAGATAGCCGTATGGTGATGAGAAATCAAAGTAAAAATCCAATTCCGGCATTTTTTACCATCCCTGCTGATCAGTTTGTTTTCTTTGATCGTTACGGATTTATTGGCAAATATGCTACTTTAAAATGACACGTGCGCAATTTTCACAAGGCTGGTTTAGCCGAAATTGCGGATTAGCCCGGCTATATAATTGTGATTCCGGGGCGCACTTTGACCTCTTCCATCACCACATAGGTGTGGGTCTGGCTGACACCTTCGACGGACGACAGGCGTTCAAGAAATTCGCGGTAGGCATACATATCAGATACCCGCGATTTCATCAGATAGTCGAAGCCACCAGCAACCATATGACATTCTTCGACTTCGGACAGTTTACGCACGGCAGAGGAAAATTTGTCAAAAACATCGGGGGTGGTGCGATCCAGCGTGATTTCGACAAACACCACCAGTGACTGGTCAAGTTTGCGAGGGTCGAGCCGCGCCATATAGCCGATGATAAAGCCTTGCTGTTCAAGGCGGCGGACACGTTCAAGGCAGGGCGTCGGGCTAAGATTGACACGTCGGGACAGTTCGACATTGGACATTCTGCCATCGTGCTGCAGCTCGCGCAGGATCTGTTTGTCGATCTTATCGAGGTTTTTGATATTCTTCTGCATTTATAACGCCTAGCCAGTGTTTAAAACTGCAATTTTGAAGTTAATGTGGATGATATATCGCAAATTTGGGAAAAATGGCAGCATATTTTTCTAAATCGTTATTATTCTGGAGCCATTATAGAGGCCCGAGCGTTTCAACCTTGTCGGGAAAATGCGGATGATAACCGTCTCGTCTGATTGATGCGCTTGATTGCGGGCTGAGTCTTAGTGAACAGGGAGTTTTTTGCGTGATGTTTCGTTCCCCTTTGCCTGCAACCGATAAACTGCGGGACCAGATCCGGGCCACATACCGGTGTGATGAAGAAGCCGTTGTTAATAATCTGATCGCGCAGGCGACATTGTCGTTAGATGACAAGGCAAGGGTGCAGGAAAAGGCCTATCAACTGGTGGCGAACGTGCGCGCCGCAGATACGGGCAAAACCGGCATTGACGCATTGCTGCATGAATATGAACTGACCAGCAAGGAAGGCGTTATTCTGATGTGCCTGGCCGAAGCCCTGCTTCGCGTGCCAGACGCGGTTACCGCCGATAAACTTATCCAGGACAAATTGTACGACGCCGACTGGAACAGCCATTTGGGCCATAGCGGCAGCTTTTTTGTCAATGCCTCGACCTGGGGGCTGATGTTGACCGGCCGGGTGATCCGTTTTGGTCGCGAAGAACGCGCCAATCCCGGCGCCCTGATCAAACGCATGATCGCCCGTTCGGGCGAACCGGTTATCCGCCGTGCCTTTAACCAGGCCATGCGCGTAATGGGCCGCCAGTTTGTGATGGGCCGCACCATTGCCGAAGCCGCCGAGCGCGCCCGGGCCAACGAAGAAAAAGGCTATCGTTATTCCTATGACATGCTGGGCGAAGCGGCCCGCACCATGGAAGATGCCGATCGTTATTTTAAATCCTATGAAGACGCCATTGCTGAAATTGGCAAGGTCGCCAAAGGGCGCGGGCCCATTGATAGCCCCGGTATTTCGGTAAAACTGTCGGCCATTCATCCGCGCTATGATTTTGCCAATCGCGACCGGGTGATGGACGAACTTGTCTCGCGTCTGAAGGCGCTGGTGATGATGGCGAAAAAACACGATATCGGCTTTACCGTCGATGCCGAGGAAGCCAACCGTCTGGACCTGTCGCTTGATGTGATTGAGGCGGTGTTTGCCGACCCCGACCTGGATGGTTGGGAAGGTTTTGGTCTGGCGGTGCAGGCCTATCAGAAACGTGCTTATCATGTGCTGGAATGGCTGGCTGATTTATCAGTCCGGGTGGGGCGCAAGATGATGGTGCGTCTGGTCAAAGGGGCTTATTGGGATACCGAAGTTAAAAACAGCCAGGAAAACGGTTTTGAGGGGTACCCGGTTTTTACCCGCAAGGCCGCGACCGATGTGTCCTATATTGCCTGTGCGCGGTTGATGCTGTCGCGCCGCGATGCATTTTATTGCCAGTTTGCCAGCCACAATGCCCACACTGTTGCGGCCATTCTGGCAATGGCGGGCAATGACCGCAGTTTTGAATTTCAGCGTCTGCATGGCATGGGCGAGGCCCTGTATGAACAGATTGTGGGCAAAACCGGCGAAAACATTCCCTGTCGTGTTTATGCCCCGGTTGGCACTCATGAAGATTTGCTGGCTTATCTGGTGCGTCGCCTGCTTGAAAACGGGGCCAATACCAGTTTTGTTAATCGTATTCAGGATGATCAACTGCCGATCGAGGAAATGATTGCCGATCCGGTTGAAAAAATGGCCGCCTTGCCGCGCAAGGCGCATCCGAAAATTCCGGCCCCGATTGATTTGTACGGGGCAGGGCGCATCAATTCACGCGGGATGGATTTGACCGACCCGACCAGGCTGGTGCCGCTTGAAGATCATATGAAAGATTTGGCGAAAAATGACTGGCGCGCTGCCCCGCTGATTAATGGCGAATGGCAGGATGGCGAAAGCCATGACGTGATCAGCCCGGTGGATCGCAGCGAAAAGGTCGGTACTGTGGTTATGGCCGGGGCCGAACAGGTCGAAGCCGCCTTTGTCGCGGCCAGTGCCGGTTATCCCGCCTGGAATGCCACATCCGCCGCCGAACGGGCGGCCTGCCTGCGTCGCCTTGGCGATTTGCTGGAAGACAACCTTGATACGTTTATATTGCTGTGCCAGCGCGAAGCCGGGAAGCTGTATTCCGATGGGGTCGCCGAAGTGCGCGAGGCCGTGGATTTTTGCCGTTATTATGCCAATCGGTGCGAAGAATTGTACCGTGAAGGCAGCGTGATAGAAGGGCGCGGGGTGTTTGTTTGCATCAGCCCGTGGAACTTTCCGCTGGCGATTTTTCTGGGCCAGGTTACAGCGGCCCTTGCCGCCGGTAATGCCGTTATTGCCAAACCTGCGGAGCAAACATCACTGATTGCTGCCAAGGCCGCCGAACTGATTTTGGCCGCGGGTGTGCCAGGAAGCGCGTTTCAGTTGCTGCCAGGGTCGGGGCGCAAACTGGGTGATCTTCTGATGAATGATCGCCGGGTGGCCGGTGTGGCCTTTACCGGGTCGACCGAAACCGCCCAGGTGATCAACCGCAACCTTGCCAGGCGGCCCGGTGCGCCGGTACCGCTGATTGCCGAAACCGGTGGTCAGAATGCCATGATTGTCGATTCAACGGCCCTTCCCGAACAGGTGGTTCAGGATGTGGTGATATCGGGTTTCCAGTCAGCCGGGCAGCGCTGTTCGGCCTTGCGGGTGTTGTTTGTGCAAGAAGATATTGCCGACAAACTATGCCACATGCTGGTTGGCGCGATGAAGGAATTGCGCGTTGGTGACCCGGCCTATCTCGATATTGATGTCGGGCCGGTAATTGACGACAAAGCACAGGCGATGTTGCAAAAACATGCCGATCGAATGAAACGCGAGGCAAAATTGCTGTATGCCTGCGAGATGTTGCCAGAAACCGGTAAAGGCACGTTCTTTGCCCCGCATTGTGTGGAAATTTCCAGCCTTGATGTGCTGGAGCGCGAGGTGTTTGGCCCGATTGTCCATGTCGTGCGGTTCAAGGCGCGTGAGTTGGACAAGGTGTTGGATCAGATTAACGATGCGGGCTATGGCTTAACGCTGGGTGTGCATTCGCGCATTGATGGCACCGCACGCCACATCGCCCGGAAACTGCGTGTTGGCAACTGCTATGTTAACCGCAACATGATTGGGGCTGTGGTGGGTGTGCAGCCGTTTGGCGGACAGGGTAAATCAGGTACCGGTCCAAAGGCCGGTGGGCCGCATTATGTTGCCCGCTTTGCCAAACCGGTTGCGGATCAGGGCAAGGTGGTCGTTGGCGATGCGTCGTTGGCCGATGATCGCGAAACCATTTTTGTCAATACGCCGGTCCCGGCCAGCGTGTTGAGCCAACTGGCCAAAAGCCAGATTGAATGGCAAGAAACGCCCGGTGATAAACGCATGAAGATGCTGGAAGACCTTGCATCGGCGCTGCTGGCCGAAGGCAGTGATGAATTGGTAAAAGGGGCGCAGCACTTTGCCGATTTTGCCGGAATTTCGCAAAATGGCTTTGTGGCACCGGTGCGGTTGCCCGGGCCGACGGGAGAAACCAATGATCTGGAATTGCTGGGGCGCGGGGTTTATCTGGTCCAGGCGGATCAAGGTGCTGAACCCGGCCGTGTGATGCGCCATGTTGCGGCTGCGGTGGCCGCGGGCAACGCGGTTTTGCTTGCAGGCAACGATAAATGGCTGTCGCGCCTGGAAAAGCAGTTTGCGGCACATGACCTGCCAAAATCATTGCTGCGGGTTGTTGGCGATGATGCCGGGTTGGCAACCATGTATGGTGGCGCAATTGCCGGTGTGTCCTGTGTGGCACCCTTGCCCCGTGTCACGGTGTTCAAGCAGGTGCTGGCACGGCGTGACGGGGCGATCCTGTCATTGATTTCCGATAGCGGGATTGAAGATGACGGGGCCTTGCCAGGCGAGATGTTCATGCACCGGTTTGCCACTGAAAAAACCGTCACGATCAATACAACGGCGGCTGGCGGCAATGCCTCGCTGATGTCGATGGAAGAAGCCTGATTTCATCGTTCTCCGTTTTCGATAACGGCAAAAATGCCTGCAACACGATGTTGCAGGCATTTTTGTCTGGAAAATTTTACAAAAACCTGACAATTGCCGAAGATATTTTGAATTGCCATAATCGCGGACTTATTTTGTCATAATGTGTTGGTATGAAAGCAAAAATAACATGGTCACGTCGGGCTGGCCTGCCGGGCGGATTGTTTGGATATTTGACAAATTTGACTGACGGCCACACAGGCACGTAAAACAGGAGTATCGCGATGACGAGGACTTCACGAGGTTGGCGCCGGACATTGCAGGTGGTTGCGCTGGGGATTGTTTTTAGCGCCCCGCTGGCTGCTTGCGGGCCATTGCAAATGCCGGTCGAAAACCGGGCAGGGGATGATCAATGGCTTGATACCAAAATCAAAACCGAGATTTTGGGGGAATTTGCCAAGGTCGATCATAGCTATCTGATTGATGTGAACGTCGATATTTGGAAACAGCAGGTCATGGTGACCGGTATGGTTGATTCCAAGGGTAAATATTACGACGTCATGTCGATTATCCGGCAGGATAAACGGATCAAGAAGATTTACGATCACCTTCAGATCGCCGATGCCCGGACAGTTGCAGAATATCGCGATGCAGAAAAAAAGTATGGCGAAGAGAATGCCGTACCTGCCGATTCGGCCAGGCAATCGGTCTCTGATGTGTGGATCGAAAGCCAGATCAAGGCATTGTTGCTGGCAGAAAAGGGCGTGCGGTCTGTTAATTACCGCTGGCAGTCGGTTGGCAATGTTGTCTACATCATGGGCGAATCGGCCAATAAAACCGAATATGACAAGGTGCTCAGCATTGTTCGCCGGATCAAGGGTGTGACCAAAGTGGTCAGCCATGTCTCGGTCATCGGATGAGCTTCTAACGAAACGATAATGCCAGAATGCGATCCGCAGCCCCTAACAGGCTGCGGTTTTTTTTGCGGATAAAACAGGATATTTGACCGAAATCATTTGAAACCCATTCGCATTTGCACTATTGAAGGTGCATGTAACTAATAACTGATTGCATTTGCACTTATGTTTGTTTGTGTTTGTAATGCCCTTAATCAGGGCGATGTAAAACGCGCTGCAATGCAGGGCAACGCAACGCGTCCGGCGGATGTGTTTCGTTTTCACGGCTGCAAACCCCAATGCGGTAAATGTGCCTGCCATATGCGGTCCGAACTGAACCAGCATTGCTGTTCGGGCGAGAACGGTCAGGATCGTATCGTTGCCAATGTGGCGGCAGATAAGGCCATTGCGGCTGAATAAAGCATGTTTGGGCATCGTTATGGATGACGCCGGGCAAAGTGCATCCTATTAAAAGAAAGATGCTTTTAAAAAAGGCGAAGCCGTTTGGGCCTCGCCTTTGTCGTATCTGCGATATCGGTGTTTTTTTGCCGGTTATGGTTTTTTGCCAAAGCGCTCTTTTGCCAGTTGGTCGGCGATGAAACCGGTGGATTTGTTATCGCGTGCGGCACGCTCGAAAATTTCGCGCACGGTGTCACCAATGCTTTCTATATGGCGTTTGGTGTCGGCAACCGGTCGACCTTCACGGCAATAATAAACTTCGACCACGCCCCCCGCGTTAATCACATAATCGGGTGCGTATAGCACGCCCATCTCGCGCAGCATCTCGCCGTGACGGTCCGCTTCAAGCTGGTTGTTGGCGGCCCCGGCAATGATCCCGGCTTTCAGGTTGGCAATCGCGGTATCGTTAATGATGCCGCCCAAGGCACAAGGGGCCAGAATGTCGGCATTAACCGACAGGATTTCGTCGATAGAAACGGCGGTTGCACCCAGTTCGGTGGTGGCACGTTCGACCGCAGCGGGGTTGATATCGGCAACGATCAGCTCGGCCCCGGCATTGTGCAACATGGCACATAAATGGAAACCAACATTGCCCAGGCCCTGTACCGCCACGCGCAGGCCGGTTAAATCATCGCTATTGTGTTTGAATTTGACGGCTTCTTTCAGACCGATAAAAACACCATAGGCCGTGAAAGGCGAGGGATCACCGGTGCGTTCCGCATCCTTGCCATCGTTGATGCCACCAACATGACGGGTCTGGCGGGCAATTTCGCGCATATCAGCGGGGCTGGTGCCGACATCTTCAGCAACGATATAGCGGCCTTTCAGACGGTTGATCGCGCGGCCAACAGCATGGAACAGGGCCGGGGTCTTTTCGCGACGCGGATCGCCAATAATGACAGATTTACCCCCACCCAGAGGCAAATTGACCAGGGCTGACTTGTAGGTCATGCCGCGCGACAGGCGTAGTACGTCGTGAATGGCATCCTGTTCGCTGGCATAGGGCCACATGCGGCACCCGCCCAGCGACGGACCTAAATTGGTGTTGTGAACCGCGATTATGGCCTTCAGGCCGGTTTCAGGATCGCTGGCGAAAACAACCTGTTCGTGGTTGTCAAAAGCGGAATCGGAAAAAATGGTCATCCTGGTGCAGCCTCCCGGGCTGATTTTGTTATAATTGGCGCGAATAAAAAGGTTTCTTACCCTGAATGTTTGCGGCGAGGGGGGACGGGCGGCAAACGGAAAATCGTGACAGGATTAAAAAAGACCGTTTCGAAGAAAACCCCGGGATTGTGCGGAACTTAATGTCTGGTACAGGTCTGTTTTGTAATTTTATTTCGTGCACTTATTGCAAGTCGACCATGCAAAACCGACGTGCTGTCGTTTCTTGTGTTTCAATTAAATTACGAATCATACACGATGATTTACGGCTCGTTAAACTACTGGTCGCAGACTTGCGGTTGATATTTCACTTCTTGTTAGAGATATCATCGGGACATATCAAAGCGTCTGGTCGGACGCTGACAGCAAAAGGAGTTTCGGGGGATGTCAGCTTTTACAGACCACCGGAAGCGGGTTTATCAAGTTGGGTTACACAATCAGGTCGTGCGCGAATGCGTAAAAGAAAACCGTTCTCACGCCTTGTATGATGATCGATGGGCCGATGTTCAGACCCACGAAGTTGCTGCACAGACCAAAACAAAGGCACTTGCCCTGATCGAAAAAAATTATCCGTCCTGTGACGGGTTTGTTGTCGATCACGTCAAACGCCACGATTGATAATTGGCTGCGATGATGTGCCATAAATGCGTGGTGCGCCAATCGTGGTTCTGTCGCATATAGTTTATCTGAAAAAGGGCGGGACCCACACCCGCCCTTTTTTATTCAGATCAGTCTTGTGTTGCCAGGGCGCGGTCGACAAAATCCAGTCGGTCCTGACCCCAGAACATTTCATCGCCGATAAAATAGGTTGGAACGCCAAAAATATTGGCGGTTACGGCGTCCCGGGTGTAGGCGTCATAGGTATCCATGACGGTGCTATCCTGTGCCAGTTCCAGATATTGCGAAGACAAACCGTTCGCGTGCAGGGCTTCGGCAATGACATCGGGCGATGATGCGTCGCGATCATTGAGCCAGATGTCCTCCATAAGGGTGGCGATCAGGTTTGTAACGTCCTGACCATCAATTTTTGCCGCGATGATAGTGCCTGCTGCCAGTTGCTCGTTCGTCGGGAAAAATTTTGGATTTTCATTGAGCGGAATACCGAGATAGCGGCGCCAGCGTTTCAATTCGACCATACGGTATTCCTGACGGGGCAGGGGCCGTTGTTTGAGCGGCAGCCCGCCACCATGCTTGAATATTTCGCTGGCTTTAACCGGGCGGTGGTCAATTTTGGCGTTGTGACGGGTGGCAATTTCGGCGGCGCGGCGAATGCCAAGAAACGCCCAGGGGGACTGGACGAAAAAATAGTGGGTAATGATCCTGGACACTGTTTTCTCCTTTAGGTCTGACGATGTTACGCCATTTTCTGAATGACGATATAGCGCCTGATTTCAGCCTATTGGTCAATCCACCATCGATAATCATTGATGCCGTCTAGCACAATTCCGTCAAAACCAAGTTGCATCAGGCCAGCGACATAACTGTTGGTGTTACCGAAAATAATATTCTGCCATTGCGGATCCCAGTAATAAACATGGTTTTCCTGGCCCCAGCGACCGTTGTTACTGGCCCCGCTAATGAAACCGGGCGATCCGGCGCGCCAGTCATTGCGCCAGTAATAACGATAGGTCTGTGCGGTGCCAATATCGATATATGCCAGTAACAGGCGCGGCGTGCCGAGCTTTTTGTAGCGCAGTTTACGAATGTCATCGAAGGTAAGCGGCGTTGTCCCGCGATCAAACGCATCAAGAATCAGGATGTCGTAATTGGTATTGGCAAGGGCGTCCACATAGGCGTCTTTGTTGCCGAAGGGTCCGCTATCGACCACCATTGCAAAATTCCGGGCCTTGTGAAGGGTATCAATCACAAACGGGTTTTCATTTAACGGGGTCGCGGGCACCTTGGCCAACGCCGCCAGTTGCATGTCGGGGGGCGGTGCTGCGTAATAGAGCGGGTCCAGCGCTTTGGTTCTGGCGCGGGACTTGCGGATATTTTCCAGCTTGTCGGTATAATCAAGCATGAAAAACCGCATTCCAGTGTCGGAAAGACGCCCCAGATATTGCTGGTCGTATTTAACCTCGCCGTCGGTGTTTTCCTTGTTGTAACCATCGCGGCCATAATTGGGTGCCTCGACCAGCATGCCATCTAGCGCACGGATAAAGTTTCGTGCCGGTTTGGCATCGGATTTTGTGACAAACAGGCCAGGTTCGATGAATGTCGTCAGGTCCAGCCCGTTCATGGCGACGATTGAAAAATCGCTGCGTTGGCTTTTTGCCCAGCGGCTAAGTGAAATGACCATTTTGCGCATTTCTTCGGCGAAGTCGCGCTTGGGTTTGGTATCGTCTTTGCTAGCATCGCCCGGCTTGGGACCCGTGGACAGGCTGTTGGCTGGCGGGATGAAGGGTTCCAGTGTCTGGCCGGTTGCCCGCATAGACATGCCGGTCATGGTTATGCCCGCAGATATGGCTATGGCAATGGCCGTCACGGTCAATGTACGGGCAGGCAGCGAGCGGACGATCAGATCTATCATATGGTGGAAACGGAACGGGCGGGGATGAACCATAATCACGATGCCACTTTTCTTGCCAGAGACGGCGTTAATTGCGCACAAACATAGTCGGCAATTGCCATTGATGCGGTCAGGCCCGGCGATTCGATTCCATAAAGGGCAACCAAACCGCCCAAACCGTGGCTGTTTGGGCCTGCGATCATGAAGTCGCGTGCGGCTTCGCCCCTGGCCTGGATCTTGGGGCGGATTCCGGCATATCCGGGCTGTAAGGCGCTTTCGTCAAGGTCGGGGTAATATCGACGAATGGCTTGGGCAAAAGCAGCACGACGGTTTTCATCCACGCTGTAATCGGGGCTATCGACCCAGGTAACATCGGGGCCAAACCGGGCTTGTCCGCCCAGATCCAGTGTCAGGTGAATGCCCAGTCCGGCCTGTTCGGGGGCAGGATAAATCAGGGTGGAAAAAGGGTTTTTGCCGCCAAGGGTGAAATAGATGCCCCGGGCATAATTTTGCGGCGGGATTGTTTCGGGGTGTAAGCCCGCCAGGGCACGGGCAAGTGTCTGTGTGTGCAGACCGCCAGCAATGATCAGTTCCTTGCAGGAAATTTGCATTTCTTCACCGCTGGTATCAACAGTATCAAGGATATACATGCCATCGCGGTGGCAACCAGACACAACATTGGTGTTCAAGGCCAGTGTTGCCCCGGCAATTTCGGCATCGCCCAGTAATGACAGCATCAATTCATGGGAATCAATGATACCGGTTGACGGGCTTTCAAGGGCGGCAACGCCCTTGAGGGCCGGTTCGCGCCGTTTGATTTCATCTGCGGTTTGCCATGTCAGATCGAGAACACCATTGTCGATCGCGTGGCGTTCGATCTGGCGCAAAGCCTCGATCTGGCTGTTGTCGGTTGCGACAATCAGCTTTCCTGTCCGGCGGTGGTTTACACCGCGATCCGCACAATAATCATAAAGCATTTTCCTGCCGGTCACACATAACTGCGCCTTCAGGCTGCCTTTTGGGTAGTACAACCCGGCATGAATGACTTCGCTGTTGCGCGAACTGGTCTCGGTGCCAATGGCATCATGGCGCTCGATGATTATGACCTCGCGACCGGATAATGCCAGTGCGCGCGCACAGGCCAAGCCAACGACGCCTGCGCCAATGACGATTGTTTCGATGTCATGATCATGCGTCATATATGTTATTGCCCTGCCTGGCGAAAAAATACCGGCTGGCCGGTATTGTCCTGGCCGTCGCCTTTAACATGGGATGGGTCCGTGCTGGTATAGGTGCCCCGGGCTGACGTGCCGTCCGTACAAAAAACGGCCCAGTTGCCAAAGGGCAATGTCGGTGTTTCGTAGCGTCCGTCTTCGTGCTGCCAGTATCCTTCACAATGACGATTGGCATCATCGATGATCATTGTGCCTTCACCGGCCGGTTTGTCAAATTTCAGGGCCCCGCTGCCATCGGTGTTGTTCCAGCGTGTGGCAATGCCAATGCCTTCATCCGCCGGAATCGTCGCCGCCTGTGGCTGGCCTGTCATCACTGTGGTTTGTGGGACGGTATTGTTTGCCATTACCCCGTTGCTGGTTGCCGACGATGGTTTGTTCGCTTCTGTATTTGTAGGGGCGATGGCAGGAACCTGACCGTTCGTGACCGGCGCGCCAGCATTGTTGGGCAAATTTATATCAAATCGCAGGAAAAAATTTGCCGCAAAATCGCGGGCGGCGACCGGGTCCATTTGCTGTGCCGGTGTTGGATGGGCGGGGGCGGTTTGCACTGCAATCGGTTCACAGAAATAACCCAGAAGCTGGCTGCCGCGTTGATCTGCGCGGGTGGGTTCCCAGCGGCCTGAAAAACTGATGCATTGGGCATTTTCGCGGGCAAAGGGCAAAACCATGATCGGGCCGCTGGGGGTTTGATAGCTAAAACTGTCGCCATTCTGGCGGCTTTTGTTTTTAAGTGCGTCAAACATTCCCAGCAATTTTACCGGTGGCGTATCGGTGCGAAAGGCAAATCCGGGGCTGGTTTCAGAAAAAACCGATTCGATATAGATCTGGTTTGATGAATGGGCGTTGTCGCTTTGATCCAGCCAGCGGGCAACAGATACGGTACTGTTCGACCGGACCTGGCGCAAATATACCGCGCCGGAATTAAAGGGCGGATGATAGCGCACCGGGCTTTCTGTTGCTGAAACATTCAAAAAGCCGCCCTCACCTTGGGCCATGGCACTGCCTGCCAGGCCAAGAAACCCCAGCGCCATAAGTCCTGCTGTCAAATTCCCCGTAAAGGTCACAAACTTTTCCCCCGTTGCGCCTGCTGTCTTTGTTGCTTCGATTATTCTATGTTTAGCGCCATGACAGGAAATTGGCTAGGGTAGAGCTGATTTGTCCCGTGACATCTGCGTCTTTATGCTTGATTTTTGATGGCAAAGGCGTTCATTCACGGGCGATGGGGACTTTTGGTTTTCAGAACGATATGACGGAGAGCGCGTAATGACGGGGGACGCAACCGCCACCATGACCGAAATCAAGGGCCAGAGCGACGCCAATGCTACCGGCGGTCGCGGCAAACGCGCACATGTTATTGTGATTGGTAACGAAAAAGGCGGGTCGGGTAAATCGACAACGGCCATGCATTTGATCGTGGCTTTGTTGAAAATGGATTTTTCAGTGGGCTCGCTCGATATTGACGCCCGTCAGGGAACCCTGACCCGTTACGTCGAAAACCGGGCGGCTTTTAATGCGGCCCGTGGCCTTTCGTTAAAAATGCCGGTGCATTATCCGATTTATCGCAGCGACGACAGCGATGCAATGGCCGCCAAGCACGACGAACGTGAGCGCTTTACCAATGCCTTGGGCGAATTGGTGATCAATCATGATTTTGTTGTGATGGATTGTCCGGGCAGCGACAATTACCTTTCGCGGTTGTCACATGCCTGTGCCGACACCCTGATCACGCCGATCAATGACAGTTATATCGACCTTGATATGCTGGCCCGGATAGAGCCGGAGACCCTGAATGTTCTGGGGCCCAGCTTGTATGCCGAAATGGTCTGGGATGCGCGCAAGCGCCGGGCTGCGGTCGATGGCGGAACCATTGACTGGATTGTGATGCGAAACCGGTTGTCGCATCTTGATGCGCGGAATAAACGCGATATCGCTGAAATTCTCGACAAGTTGGCAAGCCGGGTACATTTCCGTGTCGCACCGGGGTTTGGCGAGCGCGTGATTTATCGTGAATTGTTTCTCAACGGATTAACGCTTCTTGATTTGCGCGAAAAAGGGGTCGGTATTAGCATGAGCATGTCGCACATGGCAGCCCGTCAGGAAGTGCGCCAGTTGCTTGAGGTTATCGGGTTTACCCCGAGTGATGGCGAAGAATTGCCGATCTGACCTGGTTTGCCATGCTGTCTTTGTGCCGGGCGGTGGTGTTAAATACCGTCGGGCGATGATGCTTTAGGATCCAAAATCACTGATCGGTTTTACCATGGCTGGCAAAGATAAGGCTGTTTCAACCTCGTCAAGCGACCAGGATATCGCGCGTTTCGTTAAACAGGCGCATGCGGTGGCAAAACATGCGCCGGGGTCCGGTCCGGCGCAGGGACGTATCGTGTTTGCCATGGATGCCACCGCCAGCCGCCAGCCGCACTGGGATATGGCCGCGCATATTCAGTCCGAAATGTTTGATGCCGTTGCCCGGATGGGCACGCTCGATATTCAACTGGTGTTTTTTCGCGGTTTTGGTGAATGCAAAGCCAGTGGCTGGTGCCGCGATGCCGGCCAGTTGCGTGACAAAATGACAGCCGTGCAATGCCGGGCCGGGCGCACCCAGATTGCGCGCGTCTTGACCCATGTTGCCAACCAGAACCGCAAACACCCCGACCAGCCGGTTAATGCTCTTGTTTATGTGGGCGATTACGTTGAAGAAGCTGCCGATGACCTGGGGCATTTTGCGGCACAATTGGGGATAGCCGGGACGCGCGTATTTGTTTTTCAAGATGGACATGATCGCAGTGCGGAAAAGATATTTCGCGATATGGCCCGTCTTGGCAATGGGGCTTTTGCCCGGCTTGACGGCACTGCAGCATCTGTTTTGCGCGATTTACTTGGGGCAGTTGCGTCGTTTATTTTGGGTGGGTTCGACGCGCTAACAGATTACAATAAAACAAAATCATCGGCGGATATTCGCTTTTTGACTGATCAATTGCGACGGAAAAACTGATGCAGTGGGTTTTGCTTGGCGTAGGCCTTTTTCTTGCCACAGGGTTTGTTCTGCGGTGGCTTGCCAATGCGAAACCGGCAGATATTCGGCAATTGGGGTTTGGATTGATTGCCGTTATTCTGGTGCTGGTCGGCCTTTGGTTGCTGTTAACCGGCAAGCTCGCGGCCATGGTCATGGCCCTTTTTGCTGCCATACCATTTCTTTTTCGTGTCCTCAAATTTGGCTTATTGTGGCCATTTTTCAAGAAGATGTTCGGGGGTGCCCACAATTGGGGCAAAGGGGCGAGCCCGCACGGTGCCAATGGTGGCCGTCGTAAAGATCGCTTCTCTGAAATCAGGACGCAGTTTCTGGTGATGCAGCTTGAGCATGGCTCAGGTCGGCTTGGTGGACAGATTATTTCGGGCAGATATGCCGGACGAGACCTTGACGGACTGAAACTTGACGAACTGCAACTTTTGTATGTTGAATGTTGCGGCGCACAAGATCAAAGCCGAACGGTGCTTGAGACGTATTTTGATCGTCGATCTGATTGTCAGGATTGGCGGAATTGGGACTGTGTGGAACGAACCAAGAGCAATTCGTCGAGGCAGGAACAAAATGGAGGCAATAGCGGGTTTCGTTCTGACGGGATGGATGCCACGGAAGCCTGTAAAATTCTGGGTCTGGGAAAAAATCCGGGCCGTGCAGAGATCAATCACGCCTATCAAACCTTAATCAAGGCGGTACACCCTGATCATGGCGGTTCGGACTATTTGGCATCCCGGGTCAATGCAGCACGACAGGTGCTCTTACAAAATTGTGGCGATTGATGTGGTCCCTGGAAGGGTCGCTTGATCAATGATCTGATAGTGTGGCAAAAGCGATGTATATTTGCTGCAAATTGAGCGATCTAGCGCATCCGTTGCCGCCAAAAACAAAGGAAATAAAGTATGACCAAACGTATTAAAAAGGCGGTTTTCCCGGTGGCGGGCATGGGCACGCGGTTTTTGCCTGCAACCAAGGCAATGCCCAAGGAAATGTTGCCTGTTGTCGACAAACCGTTGATCCAGTACGCGGTTGAAGAAGCAATCGCCGCAGGTATTGAAGAATTCATCTTTATCACCGGTCGCGGCAAAACCGCGATCGAGGATCATTTTGACCGCTCAGCCGAACTTGAAGCGATCCTGCTGGAGCGCGGCAAGCACGAAGCGCTGGAAACGGCATTGTCGATGATTCCGGAAAACGGTCGTGTAACCTATACCCGCCAGGGCAACCCGCTGGGCTTGGGCCATGCAGTGTTATGCGCCAAATCGCTGATCGGCGATGAACCGTTTGTCGTTTTGCTGGCCGATGACCTTATCCAGTCAAAAGTGCCGTGCATGAAGCAGATGGTTGAAAGCTATGGCCGCACCGGTGGCAACATGGTTGCTGTGATGGACGTGCCGCGCGAAGAAACCAAACGTTATGGTGTTCTGGAAGTCGAGGGCACCAATGGTCGCCTCGTCAGTGCCATTGGTATGGTTGAAAAACCCGATCCGAAAGATGCGCCGTCAACCCTTTCGGCAATTGGCCGCTATATTCTCGATCCGGGTATTTTCGACGTGCTGGAATCCATTCCGCGTGGGGCTGGCAATGAAATCCAGTTGACCGATGCGCTTGCCGCGATGATTGGCAAGGTGCCGTTTTATGGCTATCGTTTCGAAGGGCAGCGTTTTGATTGCGGGAACAAGGTTGGCTTTTTGAAGGCGACACTGGCCTTCGCGCTTGAACGTCCGGATCTGCGCGATGATATGCGCGCCCTGATCAGGGAATTTGCTGAACTCGAAGCCGCGAAATAAAAGATTTTATTGAATGTCCGGGGGTGTTGCTCCCGGACAATGTTTTAATGGGGTAAAACATCCATGCATGTTGCAATGATTGGCACCGGCTATGTCGGTTTGGTTTCCGGGGCCTGCTTTTCGGAGTTTGGGACTGACGTCATTTGTGTTGATAAGGACGTTAGCAAGATCGAACGCCTGGAGCAGGGCATCATGCCAATTTATGAGCCGGGCCTTGATGTGCTGGTTGAGAACAATGTTAAGGCCGGGCGTCTTCATTTTACGACCGATCTTAAAAAAGGTGTCAAAGATGCCGATGTTGTTTTCATTGCCGTTGGCACGCCGACACGACGTGGCGATGGCCATGCCGATCTGAGCTATGTTTACGCCGCAGCCGAGGAAATTGCCGAGGCAATGGACGGGTTTACCGTTATTGTCACCAAGTCGACGGTGCCGGTTGGCACGGGGCGTGAAGTGGAACGGATTATTCGTGCCAAACGCCCGGATGCCGAATTCGCCGTTGTGTCGAACCCGGAGTTTTTGCGCGAAGGGTCGGCCATTGGCGATTTCATGCGCCCGGACCGGGTGGTGATTGGGACCAGCAACGAGCGGGCGCGTGCCGTTATGTCTGACCTGTATCGTCCGCTTTATCTGATCGAAACGCCGATTGTCTTTACCACCCGTGAAACGTCGGAAATGATCAAATATGCGGCCAATACGTTTTTGGCGGCTAAAATTACCTTCATCAACGAAATCGCAGATTTGTGCGAAAAAGTGGGTGCCGACGTGCATGATGTTGCCCGCGGGATCGGCCTTGATGGCCGGATTGGCAAGAAGTTTTTGCATCCTGGTCCCGGTTATGGCGGGTCTTGCTTCCCCAAGGATACTTTGGCGCTTGTGCGTACGGCCCAGGAACATAATTCGCCGTTGCGCATTATTGAAACAGTGGTTGCTGTCAATAACGACCGTAAAAAAGCCATGGCCGAACGCATTATCAAGGCCTGCGGCGGAAGTGTTGCTGGCAAAACCATCGGTCTTCTTGGTTTGGCATTCAAACCCAATACAGATGATATGCGTGATTCACCCAGCCTGGATGTTGTCCCGGCCCTGATCGCGGCCGGCGCCACTGTGCGGGCCTATGACCCCGAAGCAATGGACGAGGCTGCCAAGTTGCTTGAAGGGCTGATTTATTGCGAAACCGCTTTTGACACCATCGAAGGGGCAGATGCGATGGTCGTCATGACGGAATGGAACGAGTTTCGCGGGTTGAACCTGAAACGCGTAAAAGCTGCTTTGAAATCACCCGTGGTGGTGGATTTGCGAAATGTGTACGAGCCGCGCGAGATGAAAGATCATGGCTTTGATTATAGCTGTATCGGTCGCGGCACAATCGGAGGCAATTAACGTATGACCGCTTCGGATGGCCATAAATTTGATCCGTCGATGCTGCGCGAATATGACGTGCGCGGTGTTGTTGGCAAAACCCTTCACCCAGAAGACGCCCACGCGCTGGGCCGTGCGTTCGGAACAATGGTTCGGCGTAGCGGCGGCACACGTGTTGCCGTTGGCCGCGATGGTCGTTTAAGCTCGCCCGATCTGGCCGATGCCCTGATCAAGGGCATTCGCACGACCGGGTGCGATGTGCTGCGCATTGGCCAAGGCCCAACGCCGATGCTGTATTTTACGGTTTACAACCAGAAAACCGATGCTGGCATCATGGTCACCGGTTCGCACAATCCACCTGACTATAATGGCTTTAAAATGCTGAATGCCGGAAAATCGGTATTTGGCGAAGCCATTCAGGAACTGGGTCGGATCGCCGAACAGGGTGATTTTGAACGCGGTGCCGGTGGTCTGGATGACATTGATATCGAAGACCGCTATGTCGACCGGCTTGTCGATGAACTTGATATTAATGTTGCCAAACCGATGACCATTGTGTGGGATTGCGGCAACGGTGCTTCTGGCGATGTTGTTCGCAGGCTGACGGCGAAGTTGCCCGGTACGCATCATTTGTTGTTTGACGATATCGACGGCACGTTCCCCAATCACCACCCGGACCCGACTGTCGAAGCCAATCTGGTTGATTTGAAAGCTGCCGTTGCCAAATACAATGCCGATTGGGGCGTTGCCTTTGACGGGGACGGGGACCGGATTGGCGTGGTTGACGGCCAGGGCCGTGTTTTGTGGGGCGACCAGCTGTTGCAAATTTATGCAGCTGATGTTCTCGAACGTGTGCCGGGCGGGGCGATTATCGCCGATGTTAAAGCCAGCCAGACATTGTTTGACGAAGTTACCCGATTGGGTGGCAAAGCCATCATGTGGAAAACGGGGCATTCCCTGATCAAGACCAAAATGATCGAGGAAAAGGCCCCGATCGCGGGCGAAATGAGTGGCCATATTTTCTTTGCCGAACGTTATTACGGCTATGATGATGCCACCTATGCGGCGGTTCGCCTGTATCGCATTCTGGTACAAAGCGGCAAAAGCCTGGATATGTGGCGCGATGCCATGCCGGTTGCGGTTAATACCCCTGAAACCCGCATTGAATGCCCCGATGATCGCAAATTTGCCCTGATCGAAGAAGTACGTGCCCGGCTTGCCGACACAGGTGCAGAAGTTAATGGCATTGATGGTGTGCGTGTGCGAACCGAAGATGGCTGGTGGCTGCTGCGTGCTTCTAACACCCAGCCTGCCATCGTTGCCCGTTGCGAGGCCGCAGATGATGCCGGGCTTGAACGCCTTAAGGGGCAGGTGGCATCCCAGTTGCAAAAAAGCGGCCTGGAAAGCGCTGATTTTTTTGCTGCGGGCGGCGGACACTGATCGCGATTTGCGGGTTTGAAATCTGACTGGTTAAATTAAACCCGAAGGTCTTCGTACCTTCGGGTTTTTATTGGGGCACCCATGCCGGGCTCACCAATAAAAAGAAAGGGGCCACCCAAAGGGCAGCCCGAATCGAAAATCGCTGTGCGTTTTAACGGCTCTGTTACCCGGCATCGTCGAGTGTGACGACCGGGATGCAGGCCATGTTCTGGCGTTGCAGTGCGGCACAGGCGCTGCGCGCGTCTTTCTCGGCACCAAAGCCGACCAGACGGGCGCGATAAACCACACCGCTATCTGATTCCTGCTGTTCCACGGCAGCACGGGTCAGGCGCAAGATTTCCGGCGCAGTACGGGCCGCTGTCAGGACTGCTTCCTGGGCCCGGCGCTGGTCGCTAAAGGCACCAACCTGAATGCCCCAGCCACCTTGTGTCGGTTTGATGCGGGTAACGATTGTCTCGGTATCGATGTGACCGGGGATCTGGCCTTCGTTCGCATTGTTCAGCTTGGCGATCAGCAATTGTGTGTCGGCAGGCAGAATTTTATCCTGCGGGCTGACGCGGGGCCGCGGCGGAATGATTTCGCCGTCTTTTTTCAGTTCGACATAGGCTTTATCAAGCAGCTTTTTCATCTGATCGTCGCGCGAGCGTGCCGTGCGACCCCCAAAAACCGCGCCGATCAGGCGTTTGCCGTCGCGTTTTACCGAGGCCACCAGGTTAAAGCCCGAAGCATTGATAAAGCCGGTTTTGATACCATCGGTGCCATAATAGGACGCGAGAAGATTGTTATGGTTGCCATAGGTGCGGTTGCCATAGGTAAATTTCTGCGTCGAAAAGAAGTGGTAATAGTCGCCAAAATCATTGCGCAGCCGCAAGGCGAGGCGAACCATGTCGCGTGCCGTGGTCATTTGCCCGCGATTCGGCAATCCCGATGCATTGCGAAACGTCGTGCTTTTCATGCCGATCTTGCGGGCTGTCGCTGTCATCATCTGGGCAAATTTGGTTTCGCTGCCCCCCAGATATTCACCAATAACAACGGCAACATCGTTGGCTGATTTGGTGACAAGTGCCAGGATCGCGTCCTGAACGCTAATGGTATCGCCCGGCTGAACGCCAAGCTTGGACGGGGCCTGCCCCCACGCCCGATTGGAAACAGGCATGCGGGTCGCCAGCGTGACCTTGCCGCTATCAAGGGCGCTAAACAGCATGTAAAGGGTCATGATTTTCGTCAGTGACGCCGGATACACTTTTTGGTCTGCCCGATATTCGTGCAGAACCTGGCCGCTTTCGGCGTCAATGATCAGGGCGGTATAGGTCCGCGCGTTGGCTGGTGCACTGACAAAGGACAGAGCCAGCAAGGCGAACACAAAGATGCTCAGCACACATAAAAGCCGACGGCCTGTCATGCGTGATGGCAAAAAGTCAACGGAGTCTGGTTGTCTGGTCGGCATGGCAGGGCCGACGCGAAACAGAGAAATCATAAACAATGTCCGGTTAACGAGTATCCCCAAGACGGTTAAACTCAGCATGCCAGTCCCGACTAAAAAAATGCTTAACGGAAATAACAATACTGACAGGTCAATGTGCCTTGCCGATGCCCCAATTGCACGCAACTTTATCCTCCGTGACCGAGTCTGTCAAAATAGAGGTAGGAATGCCCACAGAAATACATAGACCGCGCAATGATGTAGCACCAAAGCGGCCCGCATTTCTTAAGTTTGCAACGGCGCTGGCCACGGCTGCGATTCTGGGTGGCTGTAGCTATACGGCCACCAGTGACATTGCGAATCCGGTTGTTCGCAAGGCAAGCTGGTTTTCATATTTAAATGCCGATGACCTGAGAGTTGCCTGTTCGGCAGGTGAAGCAGAAGGCCGGATTCGCATCGTTTATAATGCTGATTATTATAAGGATGTGCGGACATTTGATATTACGCCGCAAACCGGCACCGACAATTTTATGTTGGTATCGCATATGTTCGGCCCGCTCGATGTCAGCGAAATGAATGTTTCTGTGCGTTCGCCTCTGGGCGCCTTTAGTGGCGAACCGGCTCGCCAAACTCTGACACGCCAGCAATATCTGACATTGACCGACGCCCTCCAGCAGGATGGTTTTGGCACCCAGAGCCGCGAGGGACTGCGTTTGCATTCGGAAGATTATTACTGGGTCGCACTTGGATGTTCGCAAAAGCAGATGACCCTGGCCGCTTGGGCCAATGGCGATGATGATTTAAGGGACCTGCATTTCCCGATCGTTCTGGAAAAGGTTTCTGGCCAGGTTGATCCGTTGCCACCGGCACCTGACCCGGATGCCCTAAAAGTACCTGATCCAACGATAGGAAGTCACAGGGATTCACAGGACCGTAATTTTTATCGCACGGTTCGTGGAAATACCCTTCAGTAACATATGGTGTAAACGGGTTGGCTTTTGCCAGCCCGTTTGTTTTTAAAAGAGTTTTTCGGGCGGTCGTGTTTTGTGAATTCAATTTCACGAAAGTATCCTTGACGTTTTCTGTATTTCCATCTAGAGTTTTGCTGCATTGCAACATCGATATGGCTATCCTGAAACTCGTAAATGGAGGACGGCACAATGGTGACGACCCCGAACAAGGTGCCTGCAAAGTCTGAGAAATCGTCAGTATCCAGCGAAAAAAGCACTGTTTCGGCAGTGGCTTCTGACTCACCTGTCAAAACAGGGCAAGCCGGTGCTGCATCTGCGAAAAAATCGGTGTCGTCTGGCGTGCCTGAAGCACAAAAAACGCCCTCTGGTAGTGTAACAAGCAGCGAGGCCGCGCCGACGGTCGCTGTAAGCAAAGCCAGGGCGACTCCTGCAAAGTCTTCGGCATCGAAAACTGCGCGCCCGCAACGGGCCGCTGCAGCAGATGCCAGCAAACCAGCAGAAAAATCTGCCGGGGCCACCACAGCCAAGACTATGGCTGCGCCGGCCCAAAAATCGGCGCAAACTGTGAAGCCGGTAACGGCCCAGCAGGCTGAAGCTGCTAAAACCACCGCCAGTACAGCTACCAAAGCCGCTAGCAGTGCCGCAGGCAAGGCTACCGAACCGGCACCAAAGGCCCCCGAGATTGTCGCGCCGGTGGCGAAGGTGGCGGTCAGTGTCGATGACAAAGCCGCCGATGATACGATCAAGATCGAACAAAAAGTGGAAACCGGGATTCCGCTGCCGTTGGTTCCGGTATCGCAGCTTTTTGAGGTTTGGCAGTCCGGCGATGTTGCGGAACTGGTGACAACGGCACAGGAAGCCGCAAACGAAGCCCTTGCCAGCATGGTTGATGTTGTCGCTGACCAGAGCGATGTGTTTTCCAATGCCGGTTCACAATTTGCCTGTCAGTGTGAAGATTTGCTGCAGTCGCAGTTTTCCAATTGGGATGATGTGATGCAGGCGTCGTCGAAAATAGCTGAATCCAGCGGCCTGCTTGGCAAAGAATGGATGGCGTGGATGCAGCGTGAATTTGATGCTGCGCAGTCCGACTTTGAGGCCCTTGCCAAAGTGGAAAGCATTGAAGATGTGCAGGAAATTAATGGGCGCATCGTCAAGCGGCTGATTGATGACGGTTTTGATGAACAATCCCGTATTCAGGAAATATGGCTGGGTATGTGGAACGATGGTATTTCGCTGATGGGAAAAAGCTGGGAAACCAAGCAGGCAGGCTGATCGGGTTGTAAAACCCGCTGGCAGAGGCAAGTGGCGCTGTTGTGCCTTTGTCTTTTGGTGTCGCAAGGCGATTTGCTTTAGACGGGCGCGGTCGTGGATCGCGCCCGTTTTTTGGTTTTAAACCCCAGGCGGTGTTTTCCGGGCGGGGTGCTGTGGCCGCAGTCACAAATTGGTGTTGATGGCGGGCAAGCAAGTTTTATCCCTGCGTCTTGCGCCACAGCATTCGCACCTTACATGACATGTAAACGAGCAATGATTTCGTGGACTGAGTTTACGGGGCTTTGAAACAAAGCCATGTTGACCTATCATGTTTTCCAAGGTGCAAACAAAAGGATTCCGGTTAGCAGGTTATGAGTGATCAGGGCAATCAGGACAACGGTCTCCCGACCACGGGAGTGGTAACAAAGACACGGCCGAAAACCAAAAAACCGGCAATGTACAAGGTGTTGTTGCTTAATGATGACTACACGCCGATGGAATTTGTCGTTCTCGTCCTGGAGCAGTTCTTTGGCAAGGGACGTGAAGAGGCGACGGCAATCATGTTGCAGGTTCATCGCAAGGGCGTTGGGATTTGTGGTGTGTTTACCTATGAAATCGCTGAAACCAAGGTCAATCAGGTGATGGACCTGGCACGCCAGAACCAGCACCCGTTGCAGTGCACGATAGAGAAGGAGTAGTCATACATGCTCTCGCGTAATCTGGAAGAAAGCCTTCACCGTGCGCTTGCATATGCATCCGAGCGGCGACACGAATATGCAACGCTGGAACATTTGCTGTTATCGCTGACCGAGGATCAGGACGCGATTGCTGTGTTTAAAGCCTGCCGGGTCGATGTTGAGCGGCTGCGCAGTGAATTGCGCGACTTTGCCGACAGCGAACTTTCGGGCCTGATCAGCGCCCGTCTGGTTGACCCCAAGCCGACCGCCGGTTTCCAGCGTGTCATTCAACGGGCGGCCATTCATGTACAATCTTCTGGTCGCGAAGAAGTGACCGGTGCCAATGTTCTTGTTGCCCTGTTTTCCGAGCGCGAATCCCACGCGGTCTATTATCTGCAATTGCAAGATATGACCCGGCTTGATGCGGTGAACTATATTTCGCATGGCATTGCCAAAACGCCTGAACTAAACGAACGCCGCGTTCCGCGGGGTGCCGAAGAAGATCTGAGCGCCCCGGGGGCCCCCGATGCAGACGAACCTGGTGCTGCAGCCAAGGACGGCGAGGCGCTAACGGCTTATTGCGTCAATTTGAATGCCAAGGCGCAAAAAGGCAAAATTGACCCGCTGATTGGCCGCCAAAGCGAAATTGACCGCACCATTCAGGTCTTGTGCCGTCGTACCAAAAATAACCCGCTTTATGTGGGCGACCCGGGTGTGGGTAAAACTGCCATTGCCGAAGGGCTGGCCAAACGTATTGTTGATGGCGATGTGCCGGAAGTTTTGTTGGGGGCAACAATTTTTGCCCTCGATATGGGGTCGCTTCTGGCTGGCACGCGCTATCGCGGTGATTTTGAAGAACGCCTTAAGGCCGTGGTCAAGGAACTTGAAGAGCACGATAATGCTGTTCTCTTCATTGATGAAATCCATACCGTGATTGGTGCGGGTGCGACATCGGGCGGGGCAATGGATGCCTCTAATCTGTTGAAACCAGCCCTCGCAAGTGGTGCTTTGCGCTGTATCGGCTCGACGACCTACAAGGAATTCCGGGGTCATTTTGAAAAAGACCGTGCCCTTGTGCGCCGTTTTCAGAAAATTGATGTTGATGAGCCATCTTTGGAAGACACCATCAAGATCCTCAAAGGGCTGAAACCCTATTATGAGGAACATCACCATGTGCGCTATACCAACGAAGCCATTCGTTCGGCGGTTGAGCTGGCGTCGCGTTACATTAACGATCGTAAGCGCCCCGATAGCGCCATTGACGTGATTGACGAAGTTGGCGCGTCGCGGATGCTGGTTGCACCGAGCAAGCGCAAGCGCACCATCAGCAAGCGTGACGTGGAAGAAATTGTTGCCAAAATTGCCCGTATTCCGGCGAAATCGGTATCGAGCGATGACCGCAAGGCATTGCAGAATATTGAGCGTGACCTGAAAACGGTGGTGTTTGGTCAGGATAAGGCGATTGAGGCCCTTTCAAGTGCAATCAAGCTGGCCCGTGCCGGTTTGCGCGAGCCTGAAAAGCCAATTGGCTCTTACCTGTTTTCCGGGCCGACCGGGGTTGGCAAAACTGAAGTCACCAAACAGTTGGCCAATGTTATGGGGATCGAGTTTATCCGCTTCGACATGTCGGAATATATGGAGCGCCACAGCGTTTCGCGTCTGATTGGCGCGCCTCCCGGCTATGTTGGCTTTGACCAGGGGGGGCTTTTAACCGATGCTGTTGATCAGCATCCCCACGCGGTGGTGTTGCTTGACGAAATTGAGAAGGCCCACCCAGACCTGTTTAATATTTTGTTGCAGGTTATGGATCACGGCAAGCTGACCGACAATAATGGCAAGATGGTTGATTTCCGCAATATTGTGTTGGTGATGACAACCAATGCCGGTGCAACCGATATGGCAAAACCTGCCATCGGCTTTATGCGTGATCAGCGTATCGGCGAGGACGAGGAGGCCATCAAGCGGACCTTCAGTCCTGAATTCCGTAATCGTCTTGATGCCGTCATTCCGTTTACCCATCTGCAGGCCGATGTCGTCAAGATGGTGGTCGACAAGTTTATTCTGCAGCTTGAAGTGCAGTTGGCGGATCGTAATGTGTCGATTGAACTGACCGAAGCCGCGCGAGCCTGGCTTGCCGAGCGTGGCTATGACCCTGCCTTTGGGGCACGTCCACTGGGGCGGGTTATCCAAGAGCACGTTAAAAAGCCGTTGGCCGAAGAATTGCTGTTTGGCAAACTTGAAAAGGGCGGGTCTGTTCTGGTTGATATTGAGGATAACGGTGTTGTATTCCGTTTTCCTGATCACCATGAGGGGCAAAGTGAAACCCGTGATCCTGAGATGGTCGAATAGTGATTTTGGCTGATTTTATCGGCGGTATGGTTCAGGCTTGCTATCGGCACCCAGCATAGTATCTTGTGATGCATCCGGTCTTTCGAGTGGGCCGGATGCATTTTCAATTAGGGATTATTTCCGCAGTTTATGAATTCATCGGCACAAAAACAAAAAACCAGAGAGGTCGAGCATTTTCTGTCGCAGCTGGAAAAGCGCAGCCGTATTTTAGTGTCGATAGCCGACGAGCTTGAGACGATGGCGGATGCAACGGATGTCACGCGTTACCGTCCGTTCCGCGAGCAGGTTGATAATTTCAAGGCGTTGTCGTTGATCCTGTCAGAGCGTCTTGCTGCCCTGGATGCCCACCCCCGCAAGGACGATTTGGAATTGCAGTTTCACAAATTGCAGGTTCTTATGTTGCGGTTGGTGATTAAAACCAGTCTTAAGTTCTTTTTTGTGATGAGTGCAAAAGCATTCTTGCCGCTTGGGTCGCGCGAACTGTTCCAAAGTGAACTTCGGACGCTGTTTGAAGCCGAAAAAATGATGTCAGATCCGCGCTATAAAAGCGATCTGGATCAAGGTGCCCAGGATGATCTGGATATGGCCAGAGATATCCTGGAGGAAATTATTCAACATGCGCCGACCCTTTTGGATTTTGGCAAAAAACCTTCCACCGGCAAAAAGAAGAGATTCCGCTAAGGTCCCGTCGGATTTGGCAGTGCTGCTGCCTGATTGAATGGGGCGTCTATTTCTTATGTGTAGTGCCTATACGTGTTCGTTTGGTGTCGTCGGCATTTCGATATCTTCAAAATGCAAATTAATTTCAAAAGCTGTAATTGGCGAGAGAATACCGTTTAGGCGTGCCTTGGGTTGGGCTGTCATCGCGCCAGACGGGCGATTAAAATGGTCAATTCGCAAATTGAAAAGATTAATTTCGCAATTTGCAAAACATAATTCGCATTGTGCGAAATTTGGCGCTATACCCCGAAAGTATTACGACTATATACCGCGCAAACCTGCGAAATTTTCTATTTCAAAAACTGGCACGCTATCTGCATAGCATGTAGCGGACAGTTGTTCTGTGCAGGGGCGCGCTACGGTGCGCCTGGAGCAACGTAATCTTCTGCAGTTTGCTCGTGTCCCAACCAAAACTTAGCGGCGATCTCGTATCGCCGCTTTTTTCTTGCCTGATCAATGGCACGGTAGCACAAAAAACGTCCCCCAGGAACCTCACTCCCCAAATTAGGATATTTTCGCACATAGCTGTTGGTATAGATTTTACCTATACCTAACGGTAATTATTTTATCAATTGCCGTGTAATATGAGTGCGCGCACCCAAACTGTAAGAGTCTAGGCGCGCTGTAGAATGGCAAAGGACAACAGATGAGGCGGTTTCACAAATTTCAATGGGTCATTATTGCTGCAGGCTTTTCATCTTTGATGATGCCTGGAATGGCATCGGCAGAACAGGCCGCTCCGGCTGCTCCTGATAAACTGATTGATGCGCAAGTTATTGAAGGTGCGCGCGAATGGCTAACCAACCCGGTTGTCGAAATATCGGTGAATGCGCAAAATCGTCATAACCGGAATATGTCGCAAGCAGATATAGATACTGCTGACAAGGCATGGCGGGCTGAACGTGACGCTGATGATCAACCACTTGTCGCCGCCGTCATGACCAATCCGCTATCGGGCTATTTGACGCAAATTCAGGCACGATCCGTTGGTTTGTATAGTGAAATTTTCGTCATGGACGCCAAAGGCCTAAATGTGGGGCAAAGCTCGATTACATCCGATTTCTGGCAGGGTGACGAAGCCAAATTTCAAAAGACATATCCCTTGGGTGCCGCCGCCGTTTTCATTGATGAAGCGGAATATAATGAAGACACAGATAACTGGCGTTCGCAGCTCAATATGACGTTGTCAGATGGCACCGGTAAGCCGATTGGGGCTGTTACTGTCGAAATCAATCTCACTGAACTTGCGCGCCGTAAGGGCCTTTAAGGGATCAAGTATCATGATGTCGATAAAAAACATGCTTATCCCAACCAAACTTGCCGCATGTTTTGCGGTTATTGTTGCCGTCATTCTGTGTGTTGGGGGATCTGGTCTTTATGCGATGCGGCTGGTGCAAAATGCCAGTGAAAGCAGCGTGCGGCTCAACGCTATTGAAGGAACATTCAATAATGTTGACCGCGCTTATCGTACCGCCCGGCAGGAAATGACCTATTTTTTGATGACGGGCGATCGTCGTGGGTTGAGCGCCTATCACGAAGCGTCTGACCTTGCCGATAGCAATGTTGCCCAATTGCTGGAAGCTGCTGCCAATGATGCCGAAATTCGTCGGCTGGCGACAGAGATGGAAACGGCAATTGCCGGTTGGAAAGAAATTGCCGATCGTCAGGCGCATCTGATGCGCCAGTATCTTACGGTTAACCATGCCCGTGCCATCGAGGCATCTGGCGAGCCGCGGGCCCTGGCTGTTAAGGCAGGTGACGCGGCCAGTCAGCTTGGTGCGTATATTGACCGTTCTCGAGATGCGCTTGAGCAGGCCCGTAATGAAGCCATGACGGCGTTTACAGTGACATTGGTTGTTGGGGTGGTTGTGCTGGTGGGAATTGCCATATTGTTTGCAACGGTGCTGTCACGAATGATTGCGACACCGATCCGAGATATGACGGCTGCGATGAGCAAACTTGCCGATGGCGACGTGAATGTTCAAATCGTTCAGATGAAACGTACCGACGAAGTTGGTGCCATGTCGCGTGCTTTGCAAGTCTTTCGCGAGAATGCAGCCGAACGCTTGCGTTTGTCTGAGCAGGAACGGGTTGAAGCGCAGCGTCAGCTTGAACGCAGCCGTCGTATGGGGCAGCTTTCAGACCAGTTCGATCGTCAGATCAACGATGTTTTAAATACCGTGACAATGGCACTTGGCGAAGTGCGTGGGGCCTCGGAGCAACTTTCAAGCCATTCCGCCCGCGCCACTGAAGATGCCCGAAGCGTTGCAGAACAGGCCGAGCAATCGACCGCAAATATCGAAACGGTGGCTACTGCGACCTCGGAACTTTCATCTTCGATTAATGAAATTTCCCATCAGATTTCGCAGGTTACCGACATAGCGCAACAAGCGGTGCGTGACACGGCACAAACCAATGAGCGGGTGATGCAGCTGAATGAAGCAGCCCAAAGTGTTGGAGAAGTTGTTAACCTGATCAGTGATATTGCCAGCCAGACCAACCTGTTGGCGCTGAACGCGACGATTGAATCGGCGCGTGCGGGTGAAGCTGGCAAAGGGTTTGCTGTGGTTGCTGGTGAAGTGAAAAATCTGGCGGCACAGACGGCACGTGCGACCGAACAGATCACGGCAAAAATTACCGAAATGCAGACTGAAACCGGTGCCGCAGCCGCCGCTGTGCGGAATTTCGCAGACATTATCAGGAATATTCAAGGTCTGATGGCTGTTGTTGCCAGCGCGGTTGAAGAGCAGGGGGCTGCAACCCACGAAATTTCGCGTAGTGTTGATGGTGTTGCCACGGGTAACCAGCAAATTAATCATGCGGTTAACAGTGTGGCACGAACTGCAACAGAAAGCGGCGAGCTTTCAAGCGGGCAGCTTGGCTGTGTGGGGCGTCTGTCTGCCGCCAATGATCAGTTGCTGTCACATGTGCATGGATTCTTGAAAGAAGTTCGCAAGGTTTAAACACGATTTGATATAAAGGGGCCGGAGCAATGAATGCTCCGGCCCCTGCTTTTTTTAAGTGCCCTGGCGATAGGGGCTGTGTTCTTGTTTGATGAACAGGCTGTCATCTTCAATGCCCGCACGCTCGTGCTCCAGAAATTGGGTGATGGCGGCGCGCAGGCCTTCATGGCGCAGAAAATGGGCCGAATGGGTCAGCACCGGTTCATAGCCACGCTGGATTTTGTGTTCGCCCTGGGCCCCGGCTTCAACGGTTTCAAGTTTGCGTTCAATCGCAAGGTCGATCGCCTGATAATAACAGGTTTCGAAATGCAGCATCGGCGTTCTGTCACTGCTGCCCCAGTTGCGCCCATACAGGGTTTCTTCGCCCAGCATATTAAGCGCACCGGCAACAATATCGCCATCGCGTGATGCGGTGACCAGAACCACATTGTCGCGCAAGCGGTCATGGATCAGTTCGAAGAACTCGCGGGTTAAATAGGCTTCGCCCCATTTGCGATCGGTTGTATCGCGGTAAAATTCAAAAAAACGATCCCAGTGCCAGGGTTTTAAATCATCGCCCGACAGAGCGCTAAAACTGTAGCCTGCCTCGATAACCTGTCGGCGTTCCTTGCGAATGTTTTTGCGCTTGCGCGAATTGAGCACGCCCAGAAAATCGTCAAAGCTGTCATATCCCCGGTTTTTCCAGTGATATTGAATGCCAACACGGGGCAGAAAACCGTTTTCTGCCATGATCTTGCTTTCATCTTCGCTGCAAAAGGTCACATGTACACCCGAAAGACCCAGTTGCGCGGGCAGGGCGGCAAGGCCTTGTGCCAGGGCCTTGCGAATATCGTTGGGGGCCGGGTGGTCGGCCCGTACCAAAAGGCGCGGGCCGGGTACCGGTGAAAACGGCACCGCCGATTGCAGTTTGGGATAATATTTGCCCCCGGCACGCTGAAAGGCATCGGCCCAGGCCCAGTCAAACACATATTCGCCGTAGGAATGCCCTTTGACATAAAGCGGGGCGACGCCGGCAATGGTGCCGTCATCATCGGTGCAGATAATATGAAATGGTTGCCAGCCGGTATCGGCATGGGCCGATTTGCTGTCTTCCATCGCCGACAGAAAAGCAAAACGGACAAACGGGTTGACCGAACCGGCACAGGCATCCCATGCGTCGGCGCCGATCTGATGGATATCGGTGGCGGTTTTCAATTCGATTGACAAGTTTTTTCCCCATTGGCAGACAGCAGGCAGGACGGTGAAAATACCTACGCATAACCCGGTATATGCGTTCAAAAGATAGGCGCAATGCGTATATGTGCAAGGGAAAGCCTTTGACGTCGCGGCAAGTTGGTCCTATTTCATGAACGGCTTGGGAAAAACCCCAGCATATTCTTCGAAGAAAAGGATGGTACGCCGTGATCAGCAAGCTTTCGTTGGAGAAGGACAAAATCAAAATTGTTCTGCTCGAAGGTATCCATGAAAATGCTGTTAAAATGTTTCGGGAGGCCGGCTATTCCAATGTCGACCTGTATCCCGCTGCTCTTGACGCTGACGAACTGAAATCTGTCGTCTCCGAGGCGCATTTTCTTGGCATACGATCCCGCACCAAACTGACCGAGGAAATTATTGATGCCGCTCCGAAACTGACATCGATTGGCTGTTTTTGTATCGGTACCAACCAGGTCGATCTGACGGCGGCTGCCATGCGCGGTATTCCGGTGTTTAACGCCCCTTATTCCAATACCCGTTCGGTGGCCGAACTGGTACTGGGACAAATCATTATGTTGATGCGCGGTATTCCGCAACGCAATGCGTCGGCCCATGCCGGTGGCTGGCTGAAAAATGCCAAAGGGTCGTTCGAGGCGCGCGGTAAAACGCTGGGCATTATCGGTTACGGGCATATCGGGTCGCAACTTTCGGTGCTGGCTGAATCGCTGGGCATGAATGTTATTTATTATGACGTGATCAACAAGCTGGCGATGGGCAATGCCACGTCATGTGTCAGCATGGACGACCTTTTGGCCCGTGCCGATGTCGTCTCGCTGCATGTTCCGGCGACCGAGCAGACCAAAAACATGATCACATCGGTCGAACTGGGCAAAATGAAGCCCGGTGCCCATTTCATCAATGCGGCACGAGGTAATGTTGTCGTGATCGAAGATCTGGCCGCCGCCCTTGAAAGCGGCCATTTGGCCGGTGCTGCGATTGACGTGTTCCCGGTTGAACCGGCTGGTAAGGATGAACAGTTTGAAAGCCCGCTTCGTGGTATGTCCAACGTGATCCTGACCCCGCATATTGGCGGTTCAACCCAGGAAGCGCAGGAAAATATCGGCATCGAAGTGGCCGACAAGCTGATTACCTATTCCGATAACGGATCGACCCTTGGGGCAGTGAACTTCCCCGAGGTGGCCTTGCCGGTTAAAAACCGCAAGCATACCCGTTTCATGCATATTCACCGCAACGTTCCCGGTGTTCTGTCGAAAATCAACGATGTGTTTGCCACCCGTGGCATGAACATTTCCGGGCAGTATCTGCGCTCCGAGGGCGGTGTCGGGTATGTCGTGGTCGAAGTCGACGACGAAATCAAACCGGGTCTTGGCATTCGCAAGGAACTCGAAGCCATTAATGGCACCCTGCGGGTGCGTTTCCTGTTCTGAGAAACGCCGATTTTATAAAGGCGGTGCCAAAGGGTGCCGCCTTTTGCTTTTGTCAGCAAGGCGGCCTGTTTTACGGGTATGGTTTTTGGCACAAAACCGCTTCAATGGCGCCGTCATCGGCCTCAAAAGGCAGGCAGGCGCGCCCGGTGAGCGCCTTGGCCAGTTTGGTGCGGTATTTTTCGCGTGATATTTCAATCACGCCGAACTGTTTTAAATGATCGTTGACAAACTGGGTATCAAGCAGGCGATAGCCTCCTTGCCGCATCAAGGCGACCAGATGGACCAGGGCAACCTTGGAGGCGTTGGTTGCACGCGAGAACATGCTTTCGCCGAAAAAGGCCTGGCCCAGGCTAACCCCATATAATCCGCCAACCAGTTCACCATCTTTCCACGCCTCGACCGAATGGGCACACCCCATTTCATGCAGATGGCAATAGGCCTCGCGGATGCTGGCATTGATCCATGTTTCTTCGCGGCTGTCTGTTGTTGCCGCACAGGCGGCTATGGTGCCGGGAAAATTGCCATCGACGCGAATGGTGAATTCGCCGCGCCGTACAACCTTGCGCAGGCTGCGCGGCACATGAAAGCCGTCTAGCGGAATAATCCCGCGCCATTCCGGGTCGATCCAGTACAGGGTCGGGTCATCGTGGCTTTCAGCCATGGGAAACAACCCCACAGAATAGGCGCGGATCAAAAGTTCTGCTGTCAGATGATTAGACATGATCGCCGTAATGATCGCTTATCCTGATTTCGCGGGCAGGCGTATCCTGCCAGTCGTATATTTTCATATGTGTATCTAGCTTACCGTAACAAGCGCAAGGTCGATCTATATCTGTACAGGCGGTGTGTTTGAAGCAGGGTGAGATTTTAAACAAGGATCGTTGGTGACAGGGTATTGGGGCCGGTAAGCCGAAACCCTTATAAGCCCCAGTATTGTCAGTTCAGATAGAAAGTAAGCATCCGTTTTTTTATTTCAGATTGTTCGTTTTTCGATTTAAGCGTATCATGACGTTAAATTATCTTTTTATATTGAGGGGGCACTATGAGAGTTTTGCAGTCGTTCGGTATTGCCGTTCTGGCTGCGTCGGCGTTTGTTGGGACCTATCGACCAACCCCGGCGCAGGCGCAGATCGCGCCGGTAACCGCGCAGGTTCCACCTGCGTTGCGTGCTGCCATTTTGTCGGGCAATAGTAATGCCATTATTGCTGCAATAAATACTTTAAGTGCGGGTAATCCTACTTTGGCAGCAAATCTGGCGGCTCAAACGGCCAGCTTTGCCGAGAGCATGATTGCAACCAACCCCCAGGCTGCCGTTTCTGCGGCGCAGGCGGCTGTTAATATTGTTAGCAGCGGTTCGGTTCAAAATTCTGCTCCGGCTGCTGCCAACAATGTTGCCGCGATTGCGGCACGTATCGTTGTCAACCCGGCGGCGATACTTGTTGCGCCTCAGCAGGCCGCTGCCGTCGCTGTTCAGGCGGTTCAGGTTGCAACGGTCCCGGTCGTTTATCAGGCTAATCCTGCAGCAAGTGTTCAGGTTGCGACGAATTCATATACGACTGTTAATAATCCCGCTGTTATGGCGGCCTCGCCGACTGCTGCGCAGCAGGTAACTTCGACGATTAATCAGGCGAGCTCCAACCCGAATTTAAGCGGTAGCAACCCGAGTAATGCGTCTCAAATGAACTCGATATTGGTGGGGCAGCAGACGACGACTAATCAAAATCCGGTTGAGCAGCCGTCAACCTCGCAACCTGATGTGTTTATTCAGGAACCTGTTCAGCCGGATTCTGAGCTGATCAATAATGCTTCTCCAACCTGATCGATTGATTGGTGGAAGGCCACCACAAGATTTACACTTATAATAAAAAACCGGGGACCAATTGGCCCCCGGTTTTTATTACTTTTTCATGCCCATGAATTTTTCAAGCCAGTGGATGTCGTAGTCTCCGGCTTGAATATCAGGGTTTTCCAGCAATTTCTGATGCAGAGGAATGGTGGTTTTAATGCCCCCAATGGCGTATTCAGCCAAGGCGCGGCGCAATCGCATCATGCATTCCTGCCGGTCGCGCCCATGCACAATCAGCTTTGCGATCATGCTGTCATAATAAGGCGGAATTGAATAACCGGTATAAATGCCGCTATCAACGCGCACGCCAAGGCCGCCAGGGGCGTGATATTCGGTAATTTTTCCCGGAGACGGCACAAATGTTTCCGGGTCTTCGGCATTGATGCGGCATTCAATGGCATGGCCATTAATTTCGATATCATCCTGGGTAAAGGATAATTCCATACCGGCAGCAACACGAATTTGTTCGCGCACCAGATCAACGCCCGAAATGGCTTCGGTTACCGGGTGTTCCACCTGCAAGCGGGTGTTCATTTCAATGAAATAGAACTCGCCATTTTCATACAGGAACTCGATGGTGCCGGCATTGCGATAGCCCATATCGCGCATGGCATTGGCCACCACGGTCCCAATCCGGTCGCGTTCTTCGGCGGTCAGGGTTGGCGAGGGGGCTTCTTCCATTACTTTTTGATGGCGCCGCTGCAATGAACAGTCGCGTTCAAAAAGATGCACGGCGTTGCCGTGGGTGTCGCCAATGACCTGCAATTCAATATGACGCGGTTTGCCAAGGTATTTTTCCATGTAAACGGCGGCATTGCCGAAGTTTTGCATGGCTTCCTTGCGTGTCATGGAAAAGGCTTCGGCCAGATCTTCGTCGCGTTCAACAACCTTCATGCCCCGGCCACCGCCGCCGCCCGATGCCTTGATCAGGATCGGATAGCCGATGCTTGCGGCACATTTTTTTGCCTCGTCAACGGTCGTGATTTCGCCGTCGGACCCCGGCACAACAGGAATGCCGAGTTTTTCGACGGTTTGTTTGGCGGTGATTTTGTCGCCCATCATCCGGATATGTTCCGGGCTGGGGCCGATAAAGGCAAAGCCGTGTTCTTCGACCATGGCGGCGAAGTCGGCATTCTCGGACAAAAATCCGTATCCCGGGTGGATCGCTTCGGCGCCGGTAATTTCGGCAGCCGAAAGAATGGCCGGAATATTCAGATAGCTGTCGCGCGAAGCTGCCGGGCCGATGCAAACCGCTTCGTCAGCCAAACGCACATGCATGGCGTCGGCATCGGCGGTGGAATGCACCGCGACGGTTTTGATGCCCATTTCGCGGCAGGCCCGCTGAATTCGCAGCGCGATCTCGCCTCGGTTGGCAATCAGGATTTTTTCGAACATTGCGGTTATGACCCCGGCTTATTCAATGATGACCAGCGGCTCGTCATATTCGACGGGGTTGCCGTCGGTTGCGATAATCTGGCTGATTTTACCCGATTTGGGCGCGCGGATCGGATTGAAGGTTTTCATGGCTTCAATCAGCATCAGGGTCTGGCCTTCGGCCACGGTTGCACCTGTGCTGATAAACGGGGCTGCACCGGGTTCAGGGGCAAAATAAACCACACCGACCATCGGCGATTTAACGCAACCCGGATGGGCTGAAAGATCGCTTGCCACCGGGCCTGTTGCCGGTGCGCCCGCAGGGGCGGTTGCGGCCATCGGTGCCGATGCGGCATAGGTTACACCCTGACGGGCAACGCGGATTTTGTTGTCGCCATCGGCAACTTCAATTTCCGTAAGGTTGGTTTCGTCCAGCAATTCTGCAAGCTGGCGAATAGCGTCATTATCGATGTTGAACTTGCTCATTTCGACTATCTTTTATGATGAGGGGGCAATAAGGGGCTTCAGAGCGTCAAGGGCCAGCACATAACCCTGTGCACCAAAACCGCAGATCATGCCTTTTGCGGCCTTCGAGACGAAGGAATGATGCCTGAACGTGTCACGCTGGTGGATATTGGACAGATGAACCTCGACGATCGGCAGGTCTGATGCCAGCAAGGCATCAAGAATGGCGACCGACGTGTGCGTATAGGCCGCAGCATTAAGAATGATGCCGCACCCCTTTACACGGGCTTCCTGTATCTGGTCAACCAGAACGCCTTCGTGATTGCTTTGATGAAAGGCGGTTTGAAGGCCAATCGACGCCGCATGCTGTTCACACAGGACCCTTATATCTTCCAGGGTGGTCGCACCATAGATTTCGGGCTGACGCTGTCCCAGCAGATTAAGATTTGGTCCATTTAAAATGTAGACGGGTTTTGTCATCCGGTCTCACATACCCAACAGTTTATGCTGCGTTTATAACACGACGATAGTATGACGCAACGCTGCATTCCTTATATCGTACCGATGAAATATGCCAGCATGGCTGCAAATTTATCGCTTGATGCCAGATTTGACGGTTTTGCACGGCAAAAACCGCCGATCCCGGCTTGCCTTCACCCCCAGGCCTGACCATACTGCCCCCAAACAGGCAAAGATTAGGGATTTTAGCAAAAAGATGCGCCTTACGATCAATGGTGAAGACCGTACAATCGAAAACGCTACCACGGTGGCGGATCTTCTTGAGCAGTTGCAGATTACCGCGACCAAAGTGGCCGTTGAACGCAATCTCGAGATTGTTCCGAAAACGTCCTATGGCGTGACCCCGCTTGGGGATGGCGACAAGCTGGAAATTGTTCATTTTATTGGTGGCGGTTCCGATCAGGCGGACCTTGCGCCAGCCGGTGATGACAGTTTTATGGTTGCCGGGCGCAGGTTTAAATCCCGTTTGCTGGTTGGTACCGGCAAATACAAGGATTTTGACGAAACTCGCCTGGCGCTGGAAGAATCGGGTGCCGAGATTGTGACGGTGGCCGTGCGCCGGGTGAATGTGACCGACCCCAGCCAGCCAATGCTGGTGGATTATGTTGATCCCAAAAAATACACCTATTTGCCCAACACCGCAGGGTGTTTTACCGCCGATGATGCCATGCGGACATTGCGGTTGGCGCGTGAGGCCGGGGGCTGGAACCTGGTGAAGCTTGAAGTGCTGGGGGACCAGAAAACCCTGTATCCCAATATGCCCGAAACCCTGAAAGCGGCTGAAATTTTAATCGGCGAGGGCTTTGAGGTGATGGTTTATTGCAGCGATGATCCGATTCAGGCCAAAATTCTTGAAGATATGGGCTGTGCTGCCATCATGCCGCTAGGCTCGCTGATCGGGTCGGGCATGGGCATTATCAACCCGGTCAATATCGCCCTGATCAAGGAAAATGCCGCAGTGCCGGTGCTGGTCGATGCCGGTGTTGGCACGGCATCGGAAGCCGCCTTTGCCATGGAACTGGGATGTGATGGCGTATTGATGAACACAGCCATCGCCGGGGCCAAAGACCCGATCCGCATGGCGCGGGCGATGAAACATGCCGTTATTGCCGGTCGCGAAGCCTTTTTGGCCGGGCGGATGCCGCGCAAAAGCTATGCCGACCCGTCATCACCCTTGGCCGGTATTATCTGACACC
>TARA_R110001583_G_scaffold15603_4_pt1 | contig 46348 bp, 37 predicted proteins | sample TARA_R110001583 | Tara Oceans TARA_R110001583 (sample SAMEA4398432) | marine metagenome | biome: Polar Biome; feature: [MES] marine water layer (ENVO:01000295) within the mesopelagic zone...; material: water (ENVO:00002006), including particulate matter (ENVO:01000060) such as...... | reverse complement strand
ACGTGCTTGTTGGTCACCCGCCATCCATGCCATATCACCAATACGCTGAAAACCAAACATAGAGTAGTAGATGTAGAATGGAATCATTGGTAAATCGTTAGTACTGTAAGACGTTGCAGCAGCAACCCAAGATGACATTGAACCTAGTTCATTGATACCTTCTTGTAATACTTGACCCGATGTTGCTTCTTTGTAATAAGAAACCACGCCGCGATCTTCAGGTGTGTATTCTTGACCATGTGGGTTATAGATACCAACTTGACGGAATAGACCTTCCATACCAAATGTACGCGCTTCATCGGCAATGATTGGCACGATGTTTTTACCAATACCTTTGTCTTTCAACAATACATTGAGGATACGTACGTATGCCATTGTTGTTGAAATTTCACGTTTCTGCTCGCCTAATAGCGCTGAGAATTTATCTAACTCAGGCACTGCAAGTTTTTCAGTAAACTTAGGTAGACGTTTAGGGGTGTAACCTAATAACGCTTCACGTTTACCGTGTAAGTAGTTGTACTCTTCAGAGCCTTCCTCAAGTGTTAAGTAAGGCAGTGTTGCAGCTTGCTCATCACTTAACAAATCTTGTAGACCTAAACGATCACGTAAGGTTTCGATATGCTCTTCTGTCATTTTCTTCACGCCGTGAGCAATGTTTTTGCCCTCAGCCGCTGCGCCCATGCCGTAACCTTTAACAGTTTTAGCTAGGATTACAGTAGGTTTACCCGCTGTATCTTCTGCGTTTTTGAATGCAGCGTACAGTTTAGATGAATCATGACCACCACGCTTAAGTGCGAAGATTTGTTCATCAGTCATGTCTGCAACTAGTGCTGCAGTTTCAGGGTATTTCCCAAAGAAATGCTCACGAACATAAGCACCGTCTTTAGATTTGAATGTTTGGTAATCACCATCAACAGTTTCTTCCATTAATTGTAATAATTTACCAGACGTATCTTTAGCGATTAATGAATCCCAGTTACCGCCCCAGATTACTTTAACAACATTCCAACCTGCACCTGTAAATAGGCCTTCTAGCTCTTGAATGATGCTACCGTTACCCATTACAGGTCCATCTAGACGCTGTAGATTACAGTTAATTAAGAAACATAAGTTATCTAGTTTTTCTCGTGAAGCAAATGATAATGAACCACGAGATTCTGGCTCATCCATCTCACCATCGCCTAAGAACGCGTAAACACGTTGCGCAGACGTTGGTTTTAAACCACGACCGTCAAGGTATTTTAAGAAACGTGCTTGGTAAATAGCGGCGATTGGACCAAGACCCATCGATACGGTTGGGAACTGCCAAAATTCAGGAAGTAGTTTTGGATGCGGGTAAGATGGTAAACCTTTACCGTCTACTTCTTGACGGAAGTTGTCTAATTGCTCAGCAGTTAAACGTCCTTCAAGGAATGCACGAGCATAAATACCAGGAGAGATATGGCCTTGGTAATAAACTAAATCACCACCATCAGTTTCATTTGGTGCACGGAAGAAGTGGTTAAAACAAACTTCATAGAATGCAGCAGCCGACTGATAAGAAGCCATGTGGCCACCAAGGTCTAAATCTTTTTTGGAAGCACGCATAACAATCATGATCGCATTCCAACGAATGATTGAACGAATACGTTGTTCTATTTTCAGGTCACCAGGGTAAGCAGGCTGTTGATCTGTTGGGATAGTATTCACATAATTAGTGTTAATGCCGTGCGGCAAATTAACCCCTTCTTTACGTGCTTTATCCATCACTTGCTCAAGGATAAATTGAGCGCGTTCTGAACCCTCATCTTCAAGAATGGTTGCTAATGCTTCAAGCCACTCAGAAGTTTCTTGTGCATCAATATCTTTTAGGATGTCAGTCATGACACTTTCCTTCTATATCACTAGATAATCTCAGCCCGAAGGCCAATCGTTGTTTTATAATTATTTACATTAACCACTACCTGCTTCACAGCACGCTTGCATGCCATTTCGGCAATAAGTAATCTAAATAGTTATCTATATAAGTATGTTTCACAGTGTAAACTGTACCCGTCATACTATAGAACGGAAGTCTGTTTTAAAAGCCACCTAACTCGCGTTTAAAGGCACTCTCTTCACGCAACATCACCAAGCGTGTTTCTTCGATATAATTAAGATGTTGATCTGATGCTTCTTTCGCTTTCATAGGCTGCTTAGATAAAATAGCATCCACCAACTGTAAGCGATGTTCATGTATTTTTTTAGCCACTTCTGGATACAAATATAACTGCTTAACATTATCAGAAATATTTTTTTGCAATAATGGTTTTATACCGCGTGCTAAATGCAAAAAGACAACATTATGCGACGCTTCAATGACCGCTAAGTAAAACTGTGCAACTGAAGCAATTTCTAATTCAATATTACCAGTTGCATTTGCCATATCAATAGCGCTAAAACTTGTTTTTATTTTTTTGAAATCTTCAGAAGTACCACGTAAAGCAGCATAATAAGCAGAGAACCCTTCAATAGCATGACGGAATTCTAATAGATCATATTTAGATTCAGGGTGTGAGTTTAGCAGCTCAAATAAAGGATCTGTTAATTGATTTCGTAACTCTTCTTTAACATAAGTACCACCACCTTGTCGGCGTGTTAATAAACCTTTTGATTCTAAACGTTGAATCGCTTCACGTAATGAAGGTCGTGACACATCAAACTGCTTTGCTAACTCCCGCTCCGGTAACAATTTTTCACCGAGTTCTAAAGTCCCCTCTAAAATCATGCTTTCAATCTGTGATTCAATCACATCTGCAAGCTTAGGTTGTTTAATTTTTGCGTAACTCATGACAGCCTTAAATCAATTAATTACCGTCTGATTGCAACGAGTAAATAACAGTTAGATGTAAAATGGTATTACCAATTTAATAAATGCTGATAGAAATTAACAAAATTAACAATTTATGTCTAGATTTTTGTGTTTAAAATCAAATTTAAAAAGTGACACTTATTGCATTTAAACAGGTTAAAAGCAATTCATGAAGGACTATATCGTTTAATATTCACGATACAATTAATTAAAATTTTAAATAATCGAAGATTAAGTGTTATTAATTAGTATGATTTAATAACCAATTAATAACGTAAATGGGTAACAGAGACCACAGAAAAAACTTAGTAAAAGTAATACTAGCCAATTTTATTAGTATCCATAATAAGTACTTTTTATATGGGCCTAGAGACATTACTCAGTTAATAGCTGCACATAGTACGGCCAATTAAATTCGCTACCTGGATCGGTTTTTCGCCCCGGTGCAATATCACTATGACCAACAATACGTTGGTTAGTAATTAAAGGATACTGCTGTTGTATCTGTCGAGTCACTTCCGCTAAGGCTTGATATTGCAATTCAGTATAAGGGCTGCAATCAGTTCCTTCTAACTCAATACCAATGGAAAAGTCATTACATCCTGTTATACCTTCAAAACTTGAAACACCTGCATGCCATGCACGTTGCTCAAAAGGCACATATTGTTCTATTTTTCCAGTACGGCGAATTACACAATGAGCAGACACTTCTAAACCTTGAAGATCAACAAAGCTAGGGTCAGCGGAGCAATCTAGACACCCAGTGAATAAGTTTTTAATATGCTCTGTTGCAAACTGCCCTTCCGGTAAACTAATACAATGGATCACCAGTAAACTAATGCCAGTTGAAATTGGTCGTTGATTATAGAATGGGCTTTTAATAAACGTTGCATCACTCAACAAACCAAATGTATCGATCATCATTTTTCCTTATCAAAGCTTAAGCTTTAAATATTAAAAACAAAAAAGGTGGCTCATAAGCCACCTTTCATATTAAACCACTGTCTTAGTTAAACAGTCATTATCTATTGATGATTATTCCCATTCAATAGTAGCAGGTGGTTTACCTGACACATCGTATACAACACGTGAGATGCCATCAATTTCGTTGATAATACGGTTAGAAACGTGACCAATTAAGTCATATGGTAAATGTGACCAACGTGCTGTCATAAAGTCGATAGTTTCAACACAACGAAGTGAAACAACCCAATCATATTTACGACAATCGCCCATTACGCCCACTGAGCGTACAGGTAAAAACACAACAAATGCTTGGCTTACTTTATGGTATAAGTCTGCTTTGTGTAACTCTTCAATAAAGATGGCATCGGCACGGCGTAATAAATCACAATATTCTTTCTTCACTTCACCTAATACACGCACCCCTAGACCAGGTCCTGGGAACGGGTGACGGTAAAGCATGTCGTATGGTAAACCTAGTTCTAAACCAATTTTACGAACTTCATCTTTAAATAATTCACGTAGAGGCTCAACTAAGCCCATTGCCATATCATCAGGTAACCCACCTACATTATGGTGAGACTTGATCACATGTGCTTTACCATTTTTTGAAGCAGCAGATTCAATTACATCAGGATAAATAGTACCCTGCGCAAGCCATTTTGCATTTTCTAATTTTTTAGATTCTTCATCAAAAATCTCAACAAAAACGCGGCCAATAATTTTACGTTTAGCTTCTGGCTCACTTTCGCCGGCCATTTGCTCAAGGAAACGATGCTCAGCATTTACATGGATAATATTTAATCCAAAATGGTCTCCAAACATTTCCATCACTTGTGCACCTTCGTTCAAACGTAACAAACCGTTATCAACAAATACACACGTTAACTTATCACCAATCGCACGCTGTAATAACATCGCCACAACCGAAGAATCAACACCACCAGACAAACCTAGAATAACTTCGTCATCACCTACTTGTTCTTTCATACGAGCAACCGCATCATCAATAATTGATGCTGGTGTCCACAATGTCTCACAACCACAGATATCAACAACAAAGTTACGTAACATACGTTCGCCTTGACGTGTATGTGTCACTTCAGGGTGGAATTGTACGCCGTAAAAACGTTTTTCTTCATTGGCAATCGCAGCAAATTGACAAGTAGCAGTATTAGCAACAGTGATGAAATCAGCAGGAATTGCAGACACTTTATCGCCATGACTCATCCATACATCTAATAATGGCTTACCATGCTCAGAAACAGCATCTTCGATTGCTTTGAATAAGCTAGATTCAGCTTGCACTTCAACTTGTGCATAACCAAATTCACCTTCTCCTTTGCCTTTGATTACCGCGCCACCTAATTGCTGTGACATGGTTTGCATACCGTAACAAATACCTAACACTGGTACACCTGCAGTAAATACATATTCAGGCGCTCGTGGAGAGCCTTCAGCAGTTACACTCTCAGGGCCACCAGCAAGAATAATACCGTTAGGATTAAATTCTTTAATATCTGCTTCATTAACATCCCAGCTCCAAAGCTCACAGTAAACGCCGATTTCGCGGATACGACGTGCAATCAACTGTGTGTATTGAGAGCCAAAATCTAATATTAGAATACGCTGTTCATGAATATTCATACTCATTGTGTTGTCCTTTAACTTTTTTATTCAGTTTCTAAAAAGAATAAAAGACGATATATATCGTCTTTAAATTTAATACTTAAGGAAGTTGAGTTAAGTGATTCTTTATTAAAAGCTTTATTATTAAAAATTTAATTATTAAAAATAGTAAGATCTCTTAACTGCACATTAACTCATTGTTTTATTAACTACCGCTGCGGTAGTTTGGCGCTTCTTTAGTAATAGCAACGTCGTGTACATGGCTTTCACCCATACCTGCGCTTGTGATTTTCACAAACATTGCTTTTGTATTCATTTCTTTAATGGTTGCACAACCCGTCAGACCCATAGATGAACGTACGCCACCCATTTGCTGATGAATGATCTCTTTTACTTTACCTTTATAAGCAACGCGACCTTCAATACCTTCAGGTACTAATTTGTCCGCTGCGTTATCAGATTGGAAGTAACGATCCGATGATCCTTGAGACATTGCACCTAAAGACCCCATACCACGGTATGATTTATATGAACGACCTTGGAATAAAATAATTTCACCAGGAGACTCTTCCGTACCCGCAAACATACTGCCCATCATCACACATGATGCGCCCGCTGCTAATGCTTTTGCAATATCCCCAGAGAAACGGATACCGCCATCAGCAATAACAGGAATACCGGTACCTTGTAATGCATCAACAGCATCAGAAATAGCAGTAATCTGTGGCACACCTACACCCGTAACAATACGAGTAGTACAAATTGAACCTGGGCCGATACCTACTTTAACTGCGCTACAACCAGCTGCGACTAATGCTTTAGCACCATCGCCAGTTGCAACATTACCACCAATAATTTCTAAATTAGGGTAAGCTGCGCGTGTTGCTTTAATACGATCTAATACACCTTGAGAGTGACCATGTGATGAATCAATTAATAATACATCAACGCCCGCTTCCACTAATGCATCTACACGTTCTTCATTGCCAGCACCAGCGCCGACAGCAGCGCCGACACGTAAACGACCTAATTCGTCTTTACATGCATTTGGTTTTTGTTCAGCTTTACGGAAATCTTTAACCGTGATCATACCTTTAAGCTTAAAGTTATCATCTGTTAATAATACTTTTTCGATACGATGTTTATGCATTAATGCTTCAATTTCATCACGAGGTGTATTTGATTTAGCAGTGACTAGTTCAGCTTTTCTGGTCATTACCGCAGAAACAGGTTTAGTTAAATCAGTTTCAAATAATACATCACGACCCGTAATAATACCGACTAGTTCACCTGAATCTTCAACAACTGGGTATCCAGCAAAACCATGTTTTTCAGTTAACTCTTTGATATCACCCAACGTTGTAGATGGAGAAACAGTAATAGGTGTTGCAACAACACCACTTTCATGAATTTTAACTAAACGAACTTGTTCTGCTTGTACTTCGATAGACATATTTTTATGGATAAAACCCATGCCGCCTTCTTGAGCTAAAGCAATAGCGAAGCGTGCCTCTGTTACCGTATCCATTGCAGCGGAAACGACAGGGATATTTAACGAGATATTTTCTGTTAATTGAGTTCTTAGATCGGCAGTGTTTGGTAGTACAGTCGAATGGGCTGGTACTAATAATACATCGTCAAATGTTAACGCATCTTTTGCGATTCTTAGCATTGCAATATCTCACTTATAGTTGGGAGCATTTTAGATATACCCAAAATAGCTTGGGTATGATATTGCGGTGGGATTTTAATCGTAATCAGCCATAAGTACAATACTATTTATGCTTTTATAGTGAGTTTTTACTGTGTTAATATTTAGCCCTTGATTTATTTGGTAAAAAACTCAGTTATGGCGACTCAAAACAAAAATATATACAGTGTCAGCTCACTTAACCGTGCCGCAAAATCCTTACTTGAAACGGGGTTAGGTGTTATTTGGTTATCCGGTGAAATTTCAAACCTAACCATCGCGGTTTCTGGACATTGGTATTTCACTCTTAAGGATCATAGTGCGCAAATCAAATGTGCTATGTTTCGTGGTAATAATAGCCGAGCAGGGTTTACACCAAAGCATGGGCAACAAGTATTAGTTCGTGCAAAATTGAGTTTGTATGAAGCTCGCGGTGATTATCAATTGATTGTTGAAACGATGGCACCAGAGGGTGATGGTTTATTAAAGCAACAGTTTGAAGAGTTAAAGTGTCAACTTGCTGCACAGGGGTTATTTTCTGAGTCATTAAAAAAGACGTTACCTGAAATCATCAAGCGCGTTGGTATTGTTACTTCTTCTACTGGGGCAGCCCTTCATGACATGCTCAGTGTTTTACAACGAAGAGATCCACGCTTACAAGTCATTATCTACCCAAGCCAAGTGCAAGGACAAGGAAGTGCTTTGTCAGTTGCCTCACAAATAGCTTTAGCGAATGTACGTAATGAATGTGATGTACTGATTGTTGGCCGAGGCGGTGGTTCTTTAGAAGATTTATGGTGTTTTAATGAGCCTGAAGTGGCTTATGCTATTTATAACAGTCAGTTACCAGTGATCAGTGCCGTAGGTCATGAGATAGATGTAACCATTAGTGATTTTGTTGCCGATCTACGCGCAGCAACCCCCTCAGCAGCGGCGGAATTAGTCAGCCAACATAAAACCTTTGTTTCAACTCAGTTAAGCACTTTAGTTAATCGCCTTAAACAATCGATGCTTAATACCCTACAGCATAAAACCCACCAGCAAAGTGTATTAAAACAAACTTTATTACAACACGATCCAAAGCATAAATTACAACAACAGGTGCAGCATTTAGATGAATTAGGCTTACGTTTGCAACATGCTATGCAGCAAAAAATGCAACAGCAGAATGGCCTAAACACGCAATTAAAGAATAGGTTGCAGCAAGCCAGTCCAGGTCACCATATTAATATTGAATTGCAAAAGCAGCAGCAGTTGACACATCAATTGACACAAGCAATGACAGCAAAGTTACATAACGCAGAGCAAAATTTACATCATCAAATACAGCAGCTTAATGCATTTAGTCCATTAGCAACTTTAGCTCGTGGTTATGCCATTGTTAAAGATGAAAATGGCAAAGTCAGCACTGATCCAACAACACTTAAAGTGGGTGAAACTATTCAAGTAATCCTTGATAAAGGCCAGCTTAATGCAAAGGTCATTTAAGCCGCTAACTTAATAAATAGTTTAAATAATCAGGGTGCTATAAAATACAAAAAGGGCTTGATACAGTGTGTATCAAGCCCTTTTTAATAAACCTTAGCAAATAATAATCGCTAAGAAATGCGGATCCTAAGAGCGGATTAAGTTATCACCAATGCCAATCCACTTATAAGTGGTTAATTCAGGTAACCCCATTGGGCCACGAGCATGTAACTTCTGGGTTGATACCGCAACTTCAGCACCTAAACCAAATTGGCTGCCATCAGTAAAACGAGTACTGGTATTGACATAAACCGCTGCTGAGTTAACTGCATTGATAAACTTATTCGCAATGGTAAAGTCATTAGTTAGAATACCATCAGAATGTTCTGAGCTATGTTCACGTATATGCGCTAATGCTTCACTTAAGTCAGCCACTACTTTTACACCGAGGTTTAAAGATAACCACTCACGAGAAAAATCACCTTCTTGCGCCAACTGAGCATCATCGCCTAATATTGCTTTTGCTTTTTCTTCCGCTACCAGCGTCACACCCAATGGTAATAAGTGTGCTGCAAGTTTAGGTAAAAAAGTCTCTGCAATAGCAGCGTCAACTAATAACGTATCTAATGCATTACACACGCTTGGACGTTGTACTTTTGCATTTTCAACAATAGCTAAGGCTTTTTCAACATTCACCGATTTTTCAGCAAATAGATGACAAATACCAATACCGCCAATAATCACAGGAATAGTACTGTTTTCTTTACAGAATTTTTGTAAGCCTGAGTTACCACGTGGAATAATCATATCCACATATTTATCTAGTTTTAATAACTCCCCCACTAAAGCACGATCTGTATTTTCTATATACTGTACTGATGTTTTTGGCAAACCTACTTTTTCTAACGCCGCTTGAATAAGTTTAACTAACACAAGATTAGAGTTAATGGTTTCTTTGCCTCCACGTAAAATACTCGCATTACCTGTTTTTAAACTTAATGCGGCAATATCAATGGTTACATTTGGGCGAGCTTCATAAATAACGCCTAACACACCAACCGGAACGCGACGCTTACAAAGCTTCAAACCATTTTCAAGTACTTTTCCATCAAACTCTTCACCAACAGGATCAGAAAGTCCTATTACACTACGTAAATCACCGATCACACCTGCTAAACGCTCTTCGTTTAATAATAAGCGATCTAATAACGCCTCAGTTAAACCGGCTGCTTTACCCGCTTCAATGTCTTTATTATTTGCAGCAACTATTTCTGCAACATTTGCTTCTAGTTCAATCGCAATTGCTTCTAGTGCGGCATTTTTTGTAGTCGTATCAGTGATTGCCAACTCGTAACTTGCATCTTTCGCTTGTTGACCTATTTGTTGTAAATTCATTTCTACTCCTTTATACAGATCCCACAGTAAATAGGATCTTGATTATAAAATAACTAGGTCATCCCGGTGAATAACAACGGGTCCATGTTCATAACCTAATATTTTTTCAATTTGAGCTGAGTGTTGACCTTTTATTCTTTCAATATCGATACTTTTATAACGAACGATACCACGAGCGATCTCTTTACCTTTCTGGTTACAGATGGAAACAACATAACCACGTAAAAAGTGGGACTGGACAGATTGAATTCCCTTTGCGAGTAAGCTACTACCGCTATGAAGAATCGCTTTTTCTGCGCCTTGGTCAACAACTAAGATACCTACAGAACGAGATCCTGCAAATATCCAATTCTTTCGAGCTTCTAGGCGATTATTGATAGATACAAATCGAGTACCCACCGATACACCATTTGCGGCATCTAAAATAACATTTTTACGTTGGCCTGAAGCAATGACCACTTCGATACCTGCACGGTTGGCGACGGTTGCTGATTCGATTTTTGTCGCCATTCCACCGGTGCCTAAACCACCCGCACTTCCGCCGGCAAGTTTATAGATAGCCTCTGTTATTTCAGTGACTTCAGTAATTAATTGAGCATCGGGGTTATTACGTGGATCAGCTGTAAATAAACCTTGCTGATCGGTAAGTAATATAAGTTGATCTGCATCCGCTAATAATGCAACTAGCGCCGATAAATTATCATTATCACCGACTTTTATTTCACTTGTTGCTACTGCATCATTCTCATTTATTAATGGGACAATGCGATGTTTTAATAACGTATTCAGTGTGTCACGAGCATTAAGAAAACGCCCTTTATCATCTAAGTCAGCGCGAGTTAATAACATTTGTCCAACATGCAAACCATATATTTTAAATAGGTTTTCCCACTCTCGCACTAATTGCCCTTGCCCTACTGCCGCTAACATTTGCTTGTTAGCAATTGTAGGTTCAATATTGGGCATATTTAAATGCTCTTTACCTGCTGCAATTGCACCTGATGTCACCACTATAATAGGATGTCCTTGCTGATGTAATATTGCACACTGACGAACTATTTCAACCATTTGAGCACGATCAAGTTTCGCGGTTCCGCTAGTTAATACACTCGTACCCAATTTAACTACAATTGTTTTTTTATTCACGTTCATTTATCTATGCTTCATTTCAGAAAAATAAAAAAGCTCAACTCAATAAGATTTATCAATAATAACCGTTGTTGAGATCAAAAAAAACAGCAACTTAAATAGCTGCTGTATGTGAGTATACCATTTTTATGGGGTTGAAAGGACCAAAAAATAAGGCTTAACCTTTAATCGCATCAGGATCGAACGACTAGTAAGTAAAATTTAATGTAAAAATATTATCCTAATTCGTCTTGTTAAGCAGTTAAATCAAGCTTAGTTTAAACAAACCTCAACCTGAAAATAAACGGCTCCTAATCAGACGATAATTAAAGCGATCTTAATTCATAACCGATTTCAATATCAACCATTTCAGTTAACTTTTCAATAAAAGTAGTAAATGATTGATCGATCTGTTGCATTTCTTTTTTGCTTATTTTGCTTTTAACCCAATGCCCTTCGATATCGAACAATCCATTAAAACGTTCGTAGGTAAACGTATTTTCATTACGAGTGACAACCATCCACCAGCCAAGAAAGATTCTCTCTTCCGGCTCTTTATTTGCATTAACACATATTTCTAAACAATCAAAAAAGAAGGTTGTTTCATCTGACTTTAATTTACGAAAATAGGGGCCAAAATCAGTGAACAGTTTAAATAAACGCCCACGAGATGGTCCCTTTAAAAGAGTATCTGGCATTGAGGAGGTTTCCTTTAATTTATAGGTTCAAAATAACTATCTTCAATATATCATTTACTCTTGTATGTGTTCTGTTAACCATTGTGCAGAGTACTCTAAAGATCTCAAATAAGAATCAAAAATGGGAGGTTTATCAATGATTTTAGACTCACTTCCGTAACTCGCTCTAGCAATTAATTTTAAATCTTGCTCATTACACATAATATCTTGTGCATGACCAATACTTAACATCGGTGTTTTAATTCGTTTACGTCCCAGTAGGCCCTGCTTAATTAATGAAAATGGCACACAATGTTGGTATAAACTTGCAACATTGGAATTACTCATTTGCATTCGGCTCGCCAAGCAATCTAAAGTCATTGGCGGTAATTTAGAGAAATTTTCAAAACTATCAAATATACTACCAACGGCAGCTCCAACACTAACCACAGCACGCACTAATTTTGGCTCTAAATAAGCGAGACGATTAACAGCATTGCCCCCCATACGCATCCCCATTAGCGCGACTCGAGATTGGTCTACCCAAGGTACTTTTTCCATATGATGCAATACAATTTGATGTAAATGTGATGTATCTTGTTCTAATTTAAGGTGACTAGAAAAACCTACCCCTGGCATATCAACAGTTAGCATTGCAATACCTGCAGGTTTAAGCTGTTTTTCAAAAAAAGGTAATAGATCGCACTGTAGTGCATCAATACCAGCACTCACGATCACCAGAGGGTGAATAATATCATCATTGGGAAGGTGCAAATAACAACGAATATTTTTGCCTTGGAAAGGCACTTCAATTTCTTTTAATAAAGCATTTTCATCTTGATCAAATGCCCGGCTATAATTACTAAAAGCTAATGTCTGAGCTTGAATACTATTTTCGTCCCCCTTTAAGTGGGGGTAACTTGCGACGCTATAATATTGAGAGGCCAAATAATAAGCCTTTTTAGCTTGTTCTTTATTACCATATTTAACTAATTCATTTGCCTGTTTTTGTAACTCCATTGCTTTTTTTGACCATTCATAACTCCAATTACCTGAGCGGTATCCGATCACGGTATCCAATAATTCTGGATCACTACGTTTATTCTTAGAGGCACTTATTTTGGCTAAGACTTCGTAACAGTCAATAATATCAAGTCCTTGCCAAGACCAATGTAATAACTTGAGTAGTCGATACCATCCAGCCTGTTCTTCACCATCCATCGTCGCGTTATACAACTTTTTGTTTTTTTTAGATCCACTATTTGCGATCAAAGTAGAGGTTTCTTGGACATTAAATTTTTCAGAAAATAGAACTTCAGATAAATTTTTAGACATAAATTTCTCGTTAAATAACAGGGTTTAACTTATTTTATAAGCCATCATTATATAGAAGAGAATAACATGATCCAAATAACCGACAATGCTAAAGAGCAACAATTAATGCCACTCTTTAGGTTAGATTTTAGCCCCTTCTTTTTAGTGGGTACAGTGTTTGGGGTTATTAGCGTATTAGTATGGCCTTTAATACTAATCGGATAAACGACATTACCATCACAATTACTTGCGAGCATCAGCCACGGTCACAAAATGTTGTTTGGTTTTTTCGCTGCGATCATTCTTGTATTTTTACTAACCGCAGTACAAAACTGGGCAGGAGAACTAGGCTTAAAAGGTAACAAATTAGCGTTCTTATTGACATTATGGGTGATGGCGCGTTTAGCATTATTTTTGTTACCAGCTGAATTATTTTGGCTCGCATTTATACTTGAAATCAGTTGCATGCCACTGGCTGTAATCGCTTTAGCAAAGGCAGTTATTTTAACTAAACGATGGGAGGAGTTTATTTTTTTGCCGCTATTAACCATAATGAGTTTAATTAATGCGGTTAGCTTATTAGCGCTTTTCAGCCGCGTTTCTTTAGGCCATACAGGAAGAACTTTAAATCCATCAAAATGGATAAGTGTTGCTTTTATCGCGACAGTTTTATCAGCACTTGCACGAGTTGCCCTACCTTATTTGATACCTAACTTACCCTTAATGGCTTATGCTATTAGTGCTCTTTTAGGGTGTAGCGCATTTACAGTATTTATTATGCCAAAATGTTACCTTCAGCGTGCCTCAAAAAACGCCCTAGTTAAAATAAATTATAACAAGGTTAGCTTAATTTATAACAAGCTAACCTGATAAAAATAGACTGCTTTATCAAGATTACTTTATTTCTTCTTAGTCACTTTTTAAGTGTCATTATTTATTTAGTTACTGCTTAACTGTCAATTTAACGACAAAACACCTACCAAGATAACTACAAAAATAATGATAAATTTCACTGCAAATTTGAATTCAGCTAAAAAACAAGCAAAACTTAACCACAATAGACTAGCCGCTCACCTGTAAAACATAGAGATCAATCACTTTAACTTCAAAAGATAATCGTAACCAACTGTAATATAACAATAAAAATAAGTTTATTAATTAAACTACTGCTCACTCACTTGTGTTTTTTAGCTTTCCTTTGGCAAGCTTATCGCATTACAAAAAAAATGGCACAAATACTGCTTAACAGTTACCTATTACTATTTATATAGTAGTAGGTGCCAATTTAAAGTCGTATACGTAATAGAGACAAGGAAATTCACATGGAAACAATACCCAACATGAAGCACAGTAGTTTCAAGCATACTGGACCTGTGTTTGCTGTATTTTCCAATGAACCCTCGCTTAGCACTGAAGATAAATTATTAAGTTTAGAGTCATTACAGCAAAGCTTAGACTTAAAAGAGATGATGAATAATTTTGCCGCTTTAGTGGCTAAATTTGTCCGTCCTTTTAATATCCGCTTTCAATCTGATCATGGATTTTTTAGTTTAGTGCAAATGCAACGTCATAGTTTTAGTAAAAGTTTTAATTTAGGCTCGGTGGGGAAATCAACGCGATTAGGCACCATTACTTACCAAAGTGAAGTAGCATTTACCGTCGCTGAAGATAAAATATTAACTGAATTACATGACTTATTATTACCAAGTTTAAAGCATGCTTTAAAATTTTCAGAATTAAATTCAATGGTTTACCAGGATCACCTAACTAACATTGGCAATCGTGCATATTATGAAAAAATAATTCAATACGCCATTGAACAAAGCAATCGTACTCATCTTGGCCTGTCACTAATGATATTAGATATTAATCACTTTAAACCAATTAACGACACCTATGGCCATTTAAAAGGCGATCAAACCCTACAAGAGTTTGCTCGCATGTTAACGCAATGCATTCGTTCATCAGATATGGTATTTCGCTTAGGGGGAGATGAATTTGCAATCATTTTACAACCATCTGAGACGTGTTCCATTAATAAAGTGCATCAACGTATTAACCAAGCAATAGAAAATAATGCTATTTTGAAAGAAATTAACTTTTCATTTAGTCATGGTTATAGTCATTGGGAAACAGGGACTAATTCAATGCAATTATTTGAACTAGCAGACCGCAATCTTTATCGACATAAAGCGGCATCAAAAGAGTAATGATAGTTTAATTTGTGGTATGCCTTTAACTTGGCAACGCCACAAACCTACAGCTTCTACTAGTTGCTGATCAATAAAAACAAACACCACTTGATCACGTAACCAAGGTGGCACTTGAAACTCGCTTAATAACTTCTTAATGCTTCTTGCTTTGTTTCGCCCCTCTGGGAGGCAAGTTAATGTTGAATTGAGATGTTGCCGTAAGCAACATTGCACTTCATGTTTTTTACTAATTGAAGCATCTACTTTAGAAAAATCAACACCTAATCGTCCTTCGTGTAACCATAAAACCGATTCTCCTGCCCATATGACAGGCTGCTCTGGCAATTTTAACTTCTGCTTTGCTACGATATAAAGTTGATCTTGATAGCGGTGTATGGACTCACAACCTAACTGTAATTGAGGCTGTTTGTCTTGCTGAGCAAGTGCAACTTCATGCCATAATACCGTCAGCTGTTTGCTACTAGGGTATTGTAAACCATTACTTTTAAGCCAGTAGCGAATGACATTGTTACGCCTTGCATCACTAAGTTTGGATAACATCGAAATAAATAAGGTTTGCTGAGATAAGTGTGTACATAAACAATTGCTTAAATCTTGTTGAGCAATTTCATTTAATAAACTTTGTTGCTCTTGGCACAATTGAGCAGTACGCGAAACTGATTGGGCAATTGCTGGCCAACGTGTTTTTAATAATGGAGATATTTTTTGACGAATGAAGTTCCGGTCAAAATCTATATTTTGGTTACTTTCATCTTCAATCCACTGCAGTTGAAAAGACAATGCATAATCGACTAACTGCTGACGAGAAAAATTTAATAATGGCCGGACTAAATGCCCATTAAAGAAAGCTTGGCTAGTTCGAATACCTTGTAACCCCGTACTGCCGGATCCTCTTTTTAACGCTAACAATAATGTTTCAAGTTGATCATCTTGGTGGTGTCCGGTCAAAATAATATCGTTACTGTGCATTCTTTCTTGGAAACATTGATAACGAGCTTCTCGAGCAAGTGCTTCTAAACTAGTCCTTGATTTTTTTTCAATTTCCACCTTAGAACTTATTAAAGTAACGTCTAATTTTTCACAAAGCTCTGTACAAAATACTCCCCAACTATCGGCATTATCACTAAGACCATGATTCACATTATGCGCTAATACAATGAAATCAGAATTAAGCTTTTGGAAGCCTACAAGCAGATGTAAGAGTACAACCGAATCTACCCCACCACTTAATGCAACAATAAGCCGTTGTGGTTGCTCAGAGGTAGTTAAAAGTGTCGTAGCAGAAGTGCTTAAAGGCATTTTTTCAATACCCGTTGTCGCTAAAGCACCTAGTAACTCAGTTAAGTAGTGATTAAACTTACTCGCTAGCTTATTTTGCATATCAAAAATCAACCTTGATCAAAATGCAAAGTAACATTTTCTTCACCCAACAAACGTCCTAACTCAAATAACAGGTCATCGCTGGGTGTAATTGACCATTCAATGCCTAATTCAACTTCAGCTTGCGCTTGATTATTTTGATAGCTAACAAATACAGGGCACAAACCACCGGCAGCCGGTGTTAATATATCCTTCAAACGAGATTGAAAGTGAGACAGTGATTGCTGCTGTAAAATATTCGACGAAATCGTTAAACGTAATTTACTAGCAAAGCGTTCTCTTGCTTGATCAATACTCATTATCTCACGCGCATTCATTTTTAAACCGCCATTGAAATAATCTTCACTCACTTGTCCCTGTAATACCACAATATTATCGGTAAATAACAAAGCTTCATGCTGATCTAAGAGGTCAGCAAAAACAGTGACATCCATACGCGCACTTTTATCATCTAAGGTTAAAATACCCATGCGTTTGCCAGCTTTTGTGACCATCACTCGCATTGCTAATACTAAACCGCAGACTCGACTATTTTGACCACGGCCATTAACCGTTAAATTAACTAATTTTAAACAGTTAATGGCACGTAAATGAGGTTCATATTGATTAATAGGGTGCCCTGTTAAATATAAACCAAGGGTATCTTTTTCACCTTTTAGCCATTGTTTTTCAGGCCATTTTTCGACCACCGAGAATTTATTCTCAATTTCATCATGATCAGTTGTTAACACACCAAATAAATCTGACTGCCCCGATGACTCGGCTTTTTTATATTGTGAAGCGGCGGTTAAAGCGTCACTTAGATTATTCATTAGCGCCGCACGATGTGGCCCTAAATTATCTAATGCACCAGCTAAAATCAGTTTTTCAATAATACGTTTACCACAACGTTTTAAATCCACTCGAGTACAGAAATCAAATAAGTCTTTAAACTTTCCACCTTCAGTTCTTGCTTCGATAATGGCATCAATCGGACCTTCACCCACTCCTTTAATTGCGCCTATGCCATAAATAATGCGTAAGTCTTTATCAACATTAAATTTAAATAGGCCTTCATTCACATCAGGTGGGCATAAGGTCAACCCCATGTTCTGACATTCATCGACCAAGATTACGACTTTATCGGTGTTATCCATATCGGCAGACATAACCGCCGCCATAAAATAAGATGGATAGAATGTTTTCATCCACAAGGTTTGGTACGATACTAAGGCATAAGCCGCAGAGTGAGATTTATTAAACCCGTAACCGGCAAATTTCTCTACCAAATCAAAGATCTTCATCGCGAGCTCACCGTCGATACCATTTTCAATCGCACCTGACTCAAAGGTAGCACGCTGTTTTGCCATCTCTTCTGGTTTTTTCTTACCCATAGCACGACGCAACATATCTGCACCACCTAGCGTATAACCAGATAATACCTGTGCAATTTGCATAACCTGTTCTTGGTACAAAATAATACCGTAAGTTGGCGACAAAATTTCTTTTAACGATTCGTGCTGCCATTTTTCATCTGGATACGATACCACCTCACGGCCATGCTTACGTTCGATGAAGTTATCTACCATGCCTGATTGAAGCGGGCCAGGACGGAACAAGGCCACTAACGCTATCATGTCCTCAAAACAGTCAGGTTGTAAACGACGGATCAAATCTTTCATACCGCGTGACTCTAACTGAAAAACAGCCGTTGTTTCATAACGTTTTAAAAGCGCAAAACAGGCCGGTTCAGTAAGATCTATTTTTTCAATATAAATAGGTTCTTCGCCACGCTCATGTTTATGAGCATTGGCCATATCCAATGCCCACTGAACAATCGTCAGCGTTCTTAAACCTAAGAAATCGAATTTAACTAAACCAGCGGTTTCAACATCATTTTTATCAAACTGTGTAACCGGATTTTTACCTTCGTCATCACAATACAGTGGTGCAAAGTCAGTAATAGTGGTTGGTGATATAACCACCCCACCCGCATGCTTACCCGCATTACGAATAGTGCCTTCTAAGGTACGGCACATATCGATTAATGCACGCACATCCTCACTGGCATCATAACGCTCTTGTAAACGAGGTTCTTCTTCAAATGCTTTGGTTAAGGTCATCCCTGGCGTTGGCGGAACCAATTTAGAAATACTATCAACAAAACCATAAGCATGTCCTAAAACACGCCCCACATCACGAATAACCGCTTTAGCCGCCATCGTACCGAAAGTGATGATTTGCGATACCGCATCACGCCCATATAATTGCGCAACGTGATCAATCACTTCATCACGTCTATCCATACAAAAGTCGATATCGAAATCGGGCATAGAAACACGCTCTGGGTTTAAGAATCGTTCAAAAAGCAACTCAAATTCTAATGGGTCTAAGTCAGTAATTTTTAGTGCATAAGCGACTAATGAACCAGCACCTGAACCACGACCGGGACCGACAGGAATATTGTTATCTTTACTCCATTGAATAAATTCCATTACGATCAAAAAGTAACCGGGAAAGCCCATTTTATTAATCACGCCTAATTCAATTTCTAAACGCTCGTCATAGGGTTTTCTAATGGCTGAAAAATCAGGGCTATCTTTGTCAAACAAAAATTCTAAACGTGCCTCTAACCCTTCACGTGATGCTTTACAGAAAAACTCATCCATCGGCAAACCATTGGTTGGAAAGTCTGGTAAGAAATACTCGCCTAGGCGTAAAGTTACATTACAACGTTTGGCGATTTCAACACTGTTCTGTAGGGCTTCAGGGATATCAGAAAAAAGCTCACACATCTCTTTTTCACTGCGTAAGTATTGTTCAGGACTGTAATCTTTAGGGCGCTTTTCATCTCCTAGTGCATAACCTTGGTTAATACAGACTCGAATATCATGTGCATCAAACAAAGTTTCATCTGCAAAAATAACTTCATTGGTTGCTACAACGGGTAGTCCTTGCTGAGCAGCTAAATCAATAGCTAGATGTAAATAATTCTCTTCATTCACTCGATTTGTACGAATTAATTCTAAGTAATAACGGTTTGGAAAGTGTGTTTTGTAAAATGTAGTTATTTCTGTAACGGCAACTTGGTTCCCTTTTAATAGCATTTTACCTAGGTCACCGTCTTTGGCTCCCGATAATAAAATAACACCTTGTTGATGCTCTATTAACCAAGATTGCTCTATTACCGCTCGCCCTTTAACATGCCCGCGTAAATAAGCTTTAGAGATAAGCTCAGTAACGTTTTTATAGCCTTCGGCATTCATTGCTAATGCTGTTAAACGAAATTGTTGGTCGCCTAACAAGTCACTTTTAACCCAAAAATCAGCACCAATAATAGGTTTAACACCAGCACCATGCGCAGCACTATAAAACTTTACTAAACCACAAAAGTTAGTTTGATCGGTTATCGCAAGCGCAGGCATTTTTAGTGCTGCCGTTTTTGCAACGAGCGGTTTAACTTTAGTTAAACCATCAACCATTGAAAAGTCACTATGTACTCGTAGATGTACAAATTTAGGTGAGTTTTCCAATGTGGTTATTATAGATACTTCATTGCTCATTTCTGGCATAACACTCTACTTTGAAGTCAAAGCTAAAATAGCTTTAACTGGTTTAAAACTTTGTCGATATTCAGCAGTGACACCATGAGCTTCTATCGCCTCAAAATGTGCTTTTGTTGGATAACCTTTATGCTTCGCAAAACCATATTGAGGGTAAAGCTTATCTAACTCAACCATTTCACGGTCACGTGTCACTTTAGCAATAATAGAAGCAGCACTTATTTCAGCGACGCGTAAATCACCTTTTACAATAGCTTCACTTGGCATTGCCAAAACTGGACAACGGTTCCCATCAATAAATACAAAATCAGGAGTGACAGCAAGACCTTGCACTGCGCGCTGCATCGCTAACATAGTGGCATGCAGAATATTTAACTGGTCAATTTCTGATGGAGAAGCTCGTCCGATACTAACAGCTAATGCATTTTCATTAATAGCATCAAATAATAGTGCTAATTTTTTTTCACTTAGTTTCTTTGAATCCGTTAAACCTGCAATCGGTTTGTTAGGATCTAAAATAACAGCAGCTGTAACAACATCGCCTACTAATGGGCCACGCCCTACTTCATCAACTCCAGCAATATATTGTAAGTCAGGATAAATAACGTCGGGAAAATCTACTTTCATTTCTGGTGGTCTCAGTTTTTAGGGCAAATATTTATTAAAAGATTAACGGTTTAATAGCTTAATAACAGCATTCGCAGCTTGTGTATCTGCGTCACAGCGAATTAACTGATGTAATTCAGTAAAAGTATCAATCATCTTCTGTGCGTCATGATCAATTAAACGCTGTAATTCTGCGACAATGTTATCAACCGTACAGTCATATTGATTCAGTTCTTTTACCACTTCTCTATCTGCAATTAAATTCGGTAAAGACGTATATTTAATATTTGATAATGATTTAGCGATTAAATACGTAATAGGTTTTACTTTATAAGCCACAACCATTGGTGCTTTTGCTAACATAGCCTCTAATGCGGCGGTACCAGAGGCTAATAAAACCATATCTGCAGATTGTAAAATAGCACTAGACTGTCCATCAAATAAGGTAATTGGCAGCGTTGCTGATAAGTCATCGATTTGTGCTTGAAACTGCTGTTTACGACGATCATTTACCATCGGCACGATAAATCGGTAAGCGGGATATTTTTGATGAATAATATCAGCAGCTTGTAAAAATATAGGGCCAAGCATTTCAATTTCAGCTTTACGGCTACCAGGTAAAATAGCTAAGACTTTATCATTCAGTGGAATATTAAGTTGCTCGCGCGCACCTGATTTGTCACGTATTAAAGGCAACTGATCAGCAAGTGTATGGCCAACAAACTGACATGGCACATCAAACTTATCATAAAATGCTTTTTCAAAAGGTAAAAAAGCTAATACTAAGTCTGTTGCTTTGGCAATTTTATGGATACGCCATTGCTTCCATGCCCAAACAGATGGACTTACATAATGAATGGTTTTAATGCCTTGCTGCTTTAATTTAAGCTCAACAGTTAAATTAAAATCTGGCGCATCTATTCCAATAAAAATATCAGGAGGGTTATTAATAAAGTGTTGGATAATGGATTTACGAATACGTAAGATGCTACGTAGTTTACCTAATACTTCGACAAACCCCATCACGGACAAGGCTTCAAGTGGATGTAAAGCAGTGCAACCTTGGGCAATCATACGAGGGCCAGCAATTCCTTCAAAAATCGCATCAGGATATTGCTTTTTAAGCGCTTTAATTAAACCTTCACCCAGAATATCACCGGATGTTTCACCTGCTATTAATCCAATACGTAATGGTTTAGTCATGATCTTCTTCTTTTTATAATAAAAAAAAAGGCTCAAAAGAGCCTGTTTTTTAGACGCTTTAAGCAAATGCTTTAACGAACAATACCGCGATTTTCATCAGAAATAAAATCTAACAGTGTTTTCAATTCAGGACAGTCTTTAACATTCTCAGCAATCTCAGCTTTTGCTTCAGCTAAGGTATTACCTTGTCGACAAATTGATTTATAAGCTCGTTTAATATGCATAATCGTCGCGCTACTGAAACCATGGCGCTTTAAACCAACTGAGTTGATACCTTGCGCTTGAACATAGTTACCCGATGCCATAAAGAACGGTGGAATATCTTTATTCACAGCAGAACAACCACCGATCATTGCATATTCACCAACACGAGTGAACTGATGCAAAGCGGTCAAACCACCAATGATAACGTTATTAGCAAGCTTACTGTGCCCTGCTAAGGTCGCATTATTTGACAGTATAATGTCGTTACCTAAGATACAGTCGTGTGCCACATGAACATATGCCATTAACAAACAATTGTTACCTATTTTAGTAAGGCTTTGATCCTGTGCAGTACCACGGTGAATAGTACAGCTTTCGCGAAATACATTATTATCACCGATTTCTAAATAGGTTGTTTCGCCGTTGTATTTAAGATCTTGACAATCTTCGCCCACAGAAGCAAATTGATAAATTTTATTACCTTTGCCCATTTTAGTGGTGCCTTTAATAACAACATGCGGACCAATCCAGCAATCATCTCCAATTTCAACATTATCGCCGATGATGCTATAGGGACCGACCTCTACGTTTTTACCGATAATTGCATTCTCATGTATTATCGCAGTTGGATGAATTTTTGCTGTTGAATTAATCATTAGATCTCTCTTCTTGCGCACATAATCATTGCTTGGCAAACTATATCACCATCAACTTTAGCAACACATTCAAATTTTCCCATTCCGCGGCGTTCTTTAAGGTAAATAACCTCTAATTCTAGCTTATCACCAGGTACAACCGGTTTTCTAAAACGAACTTTATCAATAGACGCTAAAAAATACAGTTCATTTTCAGCTGGTTTACCGTAAGTTGCAAAGGCTAAAACGCCCGTAGCTTGTGCTAAAGCTTCTAAAATCATCACACCTGGAAAGACAGGAGTCCCTGGAAAGTGTCCTGTGAACTGAGGTTCATTAAAAGATACATTCTTGTAACCAGATAATGTTTTACCTGGTACATAATCAACTACACGATCGATTAATAAAAATGGGTAACGATGCGGTAGAAGATCCATGATCTCCTTAATATCAAGACTATTTAATTCGTTAGACACGATTGATTTCCTTAAGTTTTATCTTCAATTTGTTTTTCAAGCTGCTTAACTCGCTTGAATAATTCTTCAATTTTTAACGTATAAGCAGTTGTTTTACGCCACACTTTGTTTTCTTGAGCAGGTACACCTGATGAGTAAACTCCTGCTTTTTTAATATTACGCATTACCATACTGTCACCAGTGATAATAACATTATCTACCACTGTAATATGGCCATTCATCGCAACACTACCACCAACAATACAACTTTTACCTATACTAGTACTACCCGCGATATTAGTACCACCTGCGATGGCCGTATGCTCGCCAATTTGTACATTATGAGCAATTTGACACTGGTTATCAATTTTCACACCATTACCGATAACAGTGTCTGATAACGCACCTCTGTCGATTGAAGTACTTGAGCCTATCTCTACATCATCACCGATAATAACCTTACCAATCTGCGGGATCTTAACCCAAGTCCCTTGGTAGGGAGCATTGCCAAAACCATCCGAACCTATCACTGTATTTGCATGAACGATAACATTGTTTCCAATTTCACAACCATGATAAATAGAGACATTAGGGTAAACTTTGCAGCCTGCACCTAAAGTACTATCTTCACCAATCACTGTATTTGCAAATAGCTGGCAGTTATCACCTATTTTCACACCCTTTGCAATGACTACATTTGCAGCAATTGCTACGTTCTGACCAATTATTGCAGATTGATGGATGTCAGCAGAATCGGCAATCACAGCAGATAAGTTTGGAGTCGTATCAAACAAACGGGCTAACATTGCATAACCCACATAAGGATTATCCATGAATAATGCATTACCTTGGTAAGCGCCTTTTAATGCTGTAGGTAATACAATCGCACTTGCTTGACACTCACTTAAGCGAGTCAGTAATTTTTTATCTGAAACAAAAGTAATATCGCCTTGTTTAGCCCCATCGAAGGTCGCTAAACGTAATATTTCTAGCTCTCCGTCACCACCTAATTGAGCGGATAACTGAGTCGCTAAAGTTGCTAATGAATAAGCCATAATTAAACCTATTTCTTGCTAATTTCTTGAATAACTTTATCTGAGATATCTAAGCCTGGTTTTGAAAATACAATTTGCTCACCATTCAAAATCAAATCATATCCACCTTCTTTAGCAATATCATTAATCACCTTACTAACCACTGATAACACTTTCTTATTTTCTTCACCTTGACGACGACGATTATCTTCTTCAAAAGCTTTACGTTTTAATTTGTATTCCGCTACTTTCCCTTCGATTTGACGTTGTAAACCGGTCATTTCGTTTTTACTTAATAATTCACCGTCTTTTTTGATTTTAGCTTCTATCTTTTTAATACTTTTTTCTAAGCCCTGAAGATCTTCAATACGACCTTTAAATTCACTCTCTAATTGTTTAATAATTCGAGCACGTTGCGGAGAGTTTTGCATTATTTTAGAAGGAAATACCACTCCAATTTTTGATTCAACAGCATGAACGGTAGAGATTGCCCCGATTGCAGCGGCTAACGTAATAACTTTTAAAAAGGTCTTCATGTTGTAACTCCGTATTAATAAAATTGTTATATAAATAGATAAAAATGAACTGTTCAGTGAAATACACTCTTTAAATTTACTGGCAAACCAATATTCTAGTTAAAATACATCTCCAATATTAAATGAGAATATTTCAGTTGTATCACCATCGTACTCTTTTAATGGAACTGCTAGGGTAAATACCAAAGGCCCTAGCGGTGATACCCAAGTTAACTGGGTACCAATTGAAGCACGCATTCTTCCCGGTTTAGAGTAGTCACCGGCATAGTCACAATTGTATGAGCAGCTAAAACTTGAATACAAGTCATTATTAAACTCGGTATCCCAAACTTCACCGGCATCAACAAAGATGCTGCTGCGTATTTGTCTTGCATATGCCTCATCTAAGAACGGCGCAGGGAAAATAAGTTCCGCACTCATTGTATATTTTGCGTTACCACCAACCGCACTATTGGTATAAGTAGTTGTTGAGTTACCGCTACTTGTTCCTGTATAGAGCGCGCGAGGTCCAACACTATTACTCGCGAAACCACGAATGGTGCGGTAACCACCTACATAATAATTTTCAAAGAAAGGTAAAATTTGATCACTACCTTCAAATGTTCCATAACCATTACCATAACCTAAACTACCACGTAATAAGGTTGTCCAATCACCATCTTCGGTAATACGTTGATAATTACGGATATCAAAATTAAGTTTAAAGTATTGAAGATCTGAGCCAGGTATGGTCACTTTGGCGCGCAAAGTATGCGACATACCTTGAGTCGCTAGTTGACCTTTATCTAAATTATTTCGACTCCAAGTGGTTGTAAGATCGAAATTTCTAAAATCGGCACTGCCATCATCTTCTTGTAATGAGCCGTAAATATCCCAGAAAGTATTTAACTGCTCATAACTTTGTAACTGTGAAATACCATTATTTTCCCAGCCAACACTAAAGCCTAAACGATTTATTTCATTAACAGGAAAACCGGTACTAAAACGAAGCCCATAAGTTGTATTAGTGTAATCAACAATATTAGCGTCTCCAGCTTCAAATTTATCGTAATAAATACGAGCTCCGCCACTCACTGCATCTTTTGTTAGGTAAGGTGTATCATAACTAATATCGGCACTGACGCTGTAGTCATTAAATTTTGTTTGGAAAGCAATTTTATCACCACTGCCTAAAAAGTTACTTTGTTGGATACCCGCACTCAAACTCAAACCTGATTCAGTACCAAAACCAACCCCCGCATTAAAGCTGCCCGAAGCTTGTTCAGCAACATTAACACTAATATCAACCAGATCATCACTAACCCGTTCGGTATTGATATCAACAGTTGAAAAGAAACCTAAACGGTTCAAACGGGATCGAGAAGTTTCAATGGCTTCACTAGATAACCAGCCACCTTCCATTTGGCGCATTTCACGGCGTAATACAACATCTTTAGTCGTTGTATTACCGGATATATTAATATATCGAACATAACCACGTCGACCGGGATCAACAGAAAAGTTAACTATCACGGTATTAGTTTTGTCATCAACTTCTGGGTAAGTATTAATTTCAGGAAATGCATAACCTAAACGGCCAAAAAATTTGCGAATACTTTGCTCAGATGCGGAGACATCTGATGCGGCATAAACATCCCCGCTGGCAAAAGAAACTAGGCTTTTGACTTCTTCATCATGGCCTAATAAATCACCAATAAAAGTAACATCTGATACTTTATAAATATCACCTTCATTAACGTTAACAGTAACATACACGCCTTTTTTATTGGGTCTTAGCGCGACTTGAGTTTCATCAATTTTAAAACGTATATAACCGCGATCTAGGTAATAACTTTTTATAACCTCTAAATCACCCGCCAACTTTTGTTTTTGATAACTATCATCGGCAAATAAGTCCCACCATCCTGCAGAATCGCTTAATGTTAAGCGCTTTAATAGCTGAGTATCACTATAAACATTATTGCCCACGATATTGATTTGCTCAATTTTTGCAGTCAAACCTTCACGGAATACAAACTGTACGGAAACTCTATTTCTAGGTAATGGTGTAACAATTGTTTCTACTTGTGCACTGTATTTACCAACACTGTGGTAAAAATCTTCTAAGCTTTTTTCAATTCCTGTCAGTACGGTCCTGTCTAATGCATCACCAACTTGGATAGAAGAAGATTTTAGTGAGTCAAATATTTGCTCTTCGGTTAATTTGTCATTACCCGTAAGTTCAATCGCACTGATCGTAGGACGCTCTTTTACTTTAAAAATAAGCACTGACTCATTTTTAAACAATTGGATAGATTCAAAGTAGCTACTACTGTAAAGTTTTTTAATGGCTTGTGATAAATCATATTCATCAACTAAGTCACCTTCACGTATTGGAAGACTTAACAATGCAGCACCAAGGGTAACTCGCTGAAGACCTTCAAATTGCAAATCCGAGATGGTGAATTTTTCAGCCACAGCAAAATTAGAAAAACAGCCTGTGACAGTCAATGCCAATGCCAACAAATATTTCTTAAACATTATCTACAGAATCCTTTACTGCACCTCAGTGCAAAACAGTTTAAACATGCAGGTCAATCGGCGCAGTGTAACATCATCAAACCTTAACAGAATATATCATCCGCTACTTGTTTGTATTTTATAATAAATTAAAATCATTAAGTACTGCAATTGACATAAATGTCATTAATACAGCAGCCCCAATTTTAAAGCCAAATTCTTGTATTTTATCAGGCACTGGTTTTCCAGTTAGTGCCTCAAAAAAGTAATACATTAAATGGCCGCCATCTAATACAGGCAAAGGTATTAAATTCATAATGCCTAAATTTACACTGATCAAAGCAATAAAACCTAGAAAATAAGCAATACCATAATCAGCGCTCATTCCTGCACCCTTGGCAATACCAACCGGACCACTTAGATTTTTAACTGATAAATCACCAGTGACTAACTTAACCAAAGTAGAAAAAGTTAATTCAGTTAATTGCCATGTTTTATCAATGCCTTTAGTTAAAGACTCGATTAAACCATATTTTAAACTCACTCGAAATTGTTCAGGATAAGCTTCTACTGTGGGCGCCAGTCCGATATAACCTTGTATTGTACCGTCTGCTATTTCACGAGAGTCAGGGACTAACGTTAAGACTTTATCACTTCCACTCCTTTCAATGGTCAGTTTAAGTGTCTTAGTCGCATTTTTTTGAATGACTTTTACAAACTGTTGCCAATCATTTAACTTAATACCATCAATAGCAATTAGTTTATCACCAGCAACTAATCCACTGCGTTGTGAAGCACTATTTTCAGCAACAGTAGCCGCAATCAAATACACTTGTGGTGAATAAGGTATCAGCCCTAAGCTACTAATAATAGACTCTTTTTTAGGGTCAAACTTCCAATTAGCTAATGAGACTGTATAAGTTTGGCTTGGTTCATTAACAAATTGTGAGTTAACACTCATAAGCGGCATAATACTTAATTCGAAGTCAGGTTCACCAATTTGTGAAACTAATGCTAAATTAAGAGCTTCCCAGTCATTAACAATTTGCCCGTTAACAGCACTGACTTGGAATTGTTTTTGTTCGGTGATCACACTAACTGGAGAGTTTTCAAGCACACTATTAATAATTGGCTTTGCGCTATTCACCCCAATGCTATACATAAAAAAGAAGGCTACAATCGCGAGTAAAAAGTTTGCAATCGGCCCAGCTGCGACGATCGCAATACGTTGCCAAACTGTTTTGTTATCAAAGGCAAATTGTGACAACTCTTCAGGTACTGTTTCGACTCGCCCATCAAGCATTTTTACATAACCACCTAATGGAATAGCTGCAATAACAAACTCAGTACCGTGCTTATCTAGCTTTTTGAAAAGCACTTTACCAAAGCCAATAGAAAAACGCAGCACTTTAACATTACAACGACGAGCGACCCAGAAATGACCATATTCATGGATAGCGACTAAAATGCTTAAAGCCACAATAAATGAAGCGGTATTCCAAATAAAATCTAGCAAGTAGCACCTCTATTAACAAATTCTAGCGCTGACTTTCTAGCCACTTTATCTATCACTAATAATTCCTCAATAGATGACACATTTTGGTGATTAACCTGATTTAATACACTTTCTACAATAGTAGGTATATCTGTAAACTTAATACGCTTGTCTAAAAAAGCTTGCACTGCAACTTCGTTAGCGGCGTTAAGTGTAGTGGTGGCATGTTGTCCTTCATAACAAGCCTGAATCGCTAATTTTAAACACGGATAGCGTTTATAATCTGGTTCAACAAACGTAAAATTTGCACTATTAAAAAAATCAAATTCTGCTGCGCCACTTTTAATGCGTTGTTTTCCGCCCATTACGTGTGCAATAGGAATGCGCATATCTGGATTACCCATTTGTGATATAACACTGCCATCTTGATATTGCACCATGGAATGGATAATCGACTGAGGATGGATGATCACTTGCAACTGATCTTTTTGGGTGTTAAATAACCAGCGAGCTTCTATATACTCAAGACCTTTATTCATCATAGTCGCAGAGTCGATTGAGATTTTGGGCCCCATAGTCCAGTTAGGATGTTTGATAGCAGCACTTGCTGTGATACTAGCAAATTCATTTAAGGGTTTATTTAAGAAAGGGCCACCGGATCCGGTTAATAGAATTTTAGAAACACCACCAGCACTTAAATCACAGTGTCCAATACTTTCTTGTAAAGTCGGAGACATAGACTGATAAATAGCATTATGTTCACTATCTACGGGCCATAGTTTGGCACCCGATTGTTTAACTGCATCAATAAATAATGAACCAGACATGACTAAAGATTCTTTATTTGCCAAGAAAATCTCTTTACCCGCATGCACTGCTGCTAATGTTGTTTTTAGGCCTGCAGCCCCAACAATTGCAGCCATCACCGAGTCAATTTCAGCACTACCTAATAAACTAAGAACTTCACTTTCAGGTAAAACATGGCAATTTAATTTCTTTTCTTGTAATAATATTTGTAGTTGTAAAGATGCTTGTGCATTTGATAACGCCACGTAAGTTGGTTCAAACTCGATACACAGTGCTAACATTTTTTCAATATTAGTTGCCGCATATAAAAACTGCACATTATATAAACTTGGATTGTGGCGACATACACTTAAAGTGCTATCACCAATTGATCCAGTTGCACCTAATACAGCTAAATTTTTCATGATTAAGCTAACCAGTATATATAAACAAGAGCAAATACAGGTACTGCTGCGGTTAAGCTATCAATACGATCTAATATTCCGCCGTGTCCAGGCAATAAATTACTACTGTCTTTTAAGCCAGCTTCACGTTTAAAGATACTTTCTGTTAAATCACCTAAAGCCGAAACTAAAGTGGTTAAGATTGAAGCGGCAAAAAATACAGCCAGCTTTTCACTTGGGATAGTAAAAAAGTGACTAGCAAAATATGTAACAATTGTCGCACATAAAACACCGCCTACAAGCCCTTCAATGGTTTTCCCTGGACTTACATTTGGTGCTAATTTATGTTTTCCAAATTGTTTTCCCGCAAAGTAAGCCCCTGAATCAGCAGCCCATACTAATAAAAATACATACATAACTAACTCTGCACCAAAATAAAAATCATCTCCCATATTCACTGAGCGTAAAACAACAAGCCCCCAGAAAAAAGGCAGCAATGTTAGCAGGCCAAATATACTTTTTATTACTTTACTGGATTTCCAAAGAGTTGCAGATGTTGGGTAACGTACCACCATAACCAGGGCAATACACCACCAAACGGCAGCAACAGTAAGCCCCGAAGAAATATATTGATGAGGTAACTGTGCTCCCCAAATAGTACTAACAGGCACTAGCATCAATGTAATACCAAGTATTAAACCAAAGATATAAAGAATCGCAGAAGAAGGTTTGGTACTAACAAATCCAGCCCACTCTTTGCTTGCTAGCAAAAAAACACCGGCTGCGGACAGCATAAAAAATTTAAGCGGTAAAAAGAAAATAGCCGCAATGGCTAATGGCGCTAATATAAGCGCAGTTATAATTCGTTGCTTCACAGAAAATTCCCGTTGTTGTCTATAGGCTAAAGGTTATCTATTGAATAAAAATTAGCTATTCACTTGTGCGCTAGTTTGTCCAAAACGTCGTTCTTTACCAGAAAACACATCTAGTGCTAATTGAAAGGCTTCGGCATCAAAGTCTGGCCATAATATATCGGTAAAATATAACTCTGCGTAAGCAAGTTGCCATAACAGAAAATTACTAATGCGATAATCCCCACCCGTTCTGATCATTAAGTCTACATCGGGTAATTGTGCTAACGATAGCGACTTCCTGACAACGTCCTCTTCAATGTTGTCAATCGCCAGCAGTCCGTCTTGGACTTGTTGTGCAATTTGTCGAGTCGCATTGGTAATATCCCAACGTCCCCCATAATTTGCAGCTACATTTAACGATAAGCCATTGTTATTTATAGTTAATAGCTGTGCAGCATGTATTTTTTTTTGCAGGCGATCACTAAAACCAGAAATATCACCAATAATATTTAACTTTATATTATTTTTATGGAGTGTTTTTACTTCGCTGCCAAGAACTGTAAAAAACAATTCCATTAGCATATTAACTTCTTGTTCAGGGCGTTTCCAATTTTCACTACTGAAAGCAAAAATAGTTAATGCTTCGATTTTTTGTTCGCTGGCAAAAGCAATTGCGCGACGTAAAGATTTTACTCCATGCTTATGACCCAAAACACGGTGTTTTCCTTTTTGCTCAGACCAACGCCCATTACCATCCATAATGATAGCAACATGCTTAGGTAGTTTATTTTCAAGCACTTTAGAGGTCACAGTAATCCTTTACACAAAAAGTCAAATACACCCGATACGTAAGTACAAGGTGCATTAATTCAATATTAGCTAGAATTATACTTCTAATAATTCAGCTTCTTTAACTGCTAATACTTCATCTACTTTTTTGATGCTTTCATTTGTCACTTTCTGTACTAACTCTTCACCTTGGCGTTGTTGATCTTCGCTAATTTCTTTTTCTTTTTCTAGCTCTTTAAAATCACCATTTGCATCGCGACGAATATTACGAATAGCAACGCGTGTACTTTCAGCTTCACCACGAACAACTTTAATTAAGTCTTTGCGACGTTCTTCTGTTAATGGTGGTAAAGGAATACGAATCACTGTACCAGCCGACATTGGATTTAAACCTAAGTTAGAACCCATAATTGCTTTTTCTACTGCAGCAATTAATGTTGCATCAAAAACAGTAATGGTTAATGTACGTGCGTCTTCCGTTGAAACATTACCTACTTGGCGTAGCGGTGTATTTGAACCATAATATGGCACCATAATACCATCTAGTAAGCTAGGGTGAGCACGACCAGTACGCACTTTCGCTAATTGGCTTTTAAACGACTCGATGCTTTTGTTCATTCGAGTTTGAGCATCATCTTTGATTTCATTAATCATATCTTCTTCCTAACTTATTTGGGGCATTATCAAATTTTGTTACCTATTCTGGCAACTAAAAATATCGATAGTTACATATTTTGATCATTAAATTTTTTTATAACAACATAATTCAGTCATTACATAGTTTAACAGTTAAATGTTTTCTGCTGCATGAGTGATAGTTGTGCCTTCATCGCCACCTAATACTACACGACTTAATGCGCCTGGTTTATTCATGTTAAAAACACGAATTGGCAAACTATGATCACGTGCTAATGTAAAAGCAGCTAAATCCATCACTTGCAGTTCTTTTTCTAATACTGTTTGATAATCTAATACACTGTATAATTTTGCATCTGGATTTTTAACTGGGTCAGCATCATAAACACCATCTACTTTTGTACCTTTAAGTACTGCATCGGCTTCAATTTCAATACCACGCAAACAAGCTGCAGAATCGGTAGTAAAGAATGGGTTACCTGTACCAGCAGCAAAAATAACCACTGTGCCTAGTTTTAAATATTTAATCGCTTCAGCCCAGTTGTAATCATCGCAAACACCATTCAAAGGGATAGCTGACATTAAACGAGAGTTAACATGTGAACGGTGTAATGCATCACGCATTGCTAATCCGTTCATGACAGTAGCGAGCATGCCCATGTGGTCACCGACAACACGATTCATGCCTGCTTGGGCTAAACCAGCACCACGAAATATATTACCACCACCAATAACTAAACCAACTTGTACTCCAGATTCGATCAAAGATTTAATCTCTAATGCCATACGATCCAACACTTTTGGATCAATACCAAACCCTTCTTCACCAACGAGTGCTTCACCACTCAATTTTAATAAAATACGACGATAAGCAGATTTAGGATTAGTGCTCATAATTTCATTCCTTAAGTTGAAATAATACCGATTTTTTAAAAAAATCATAAAAAATATTTTAAAAAATAGGTCTTAAACTGGGTTATTGAAAAAGCTTATTAAACAAGCAAATTCTCTTGCTTTTTAATATAAAAGAACCGCAGCCATGCCGCGGTTCTTTTTTACAACGGTTCTATGCTTAAAGCATTACCTATTGTTTTTAATCTGATTACTTAGCAGCAGCCATTGTTGCAGCAACTTCAGCAGCAAAATCTTCAGTTTTCTTTTCAATACCTTCACCAACTTCTAAACGGATGAAAGAGACAACGTCTGCATTTGCACCTTTAAGAAGTTTAGCAACAGTGATTGATGGGTCTTTAATGAATGATTGACCAGTTAAACTTACTTCACCAGTAAATTTAGCCATACGACCATTAACCATCTTCTCTGCGATTTCAGCAGGTTTACCGCTTTCGATTGCTATTTGTAATTGAATTTCTTTTTCTTTAGCAACTACGTCTGCTGGTACATTCTCAGGTTTAACAAACTGAGGAGCAGCAGCTGCAACGTGCATTGCGATATCTTTAGCTAGGTCAGCGTCACCGCCAGTTAGCACAGAGATAACACCGATTTTGCGGCTGTGTACGTAAGCGCCAAGGTTTTCACCTTCAACGATTTGTAAACGACGTACAGAAATGTTTTCGCCAATTTTAGCAACTAAAAGTTCACGAGCTTGTTCAACAGTAGTATCGTCGTATGCTAGTGAGCTAAGTGCTTCAACAGATTCCACTTTATTTGCAAGTGCGATATCAGCTACTTTTTCAGCAAATGCTAAGAAGCTTTTATCCATACCAACAAAGTCTGTTTCACAGTTAACTTCGATGATTAATGCAGTAGTTCCGTTAGTTTTTGCAAAAATAGCACCTTCAGCAGCAATACGGCCTGCTTTTTTAGCTGCTTTAATCGCACCTGATTTACGCATGTTTTCAATTGCAAGCTCGATGTCGCCATCTGCTTCAACTAATGCTTTTTTACAATCCATCATACCCGCAGCAGTGCGGTCACGAAGTTCTTTAACTTGCTGAGCTGTAATAGCCATTGTTTGATTTCCTATTTTAATCTATAAAAAAAGGGGTCATATAGACCCCTGATAACCAACCAATGATTGGTTAATAAGAGCTTCTATTATTAGAAGAACTTATTTTTCAGCTGTTTCTTCTTCAACGAAGCCTTCAGCTACTACTACTTCTACAGTACGGCCTTCTTTAACAGCTTCAGCAGCTGCATTTAAGTAAAGCTTAACTGCACGGATAGCATCATCATTACCAGGAACGATGTAATCGATGTTATCTGGGCAAGAGTTAGTATCTACAACAGCGATAACAGGAATTCCTAGGTTATTCGCTTCTTTAATTGCAATGTGCTCGTGATCTGCATCGATTACGAAGATTACATCTGGGATACCACCCATGTTTTTGATACCACCAAGTGTTTTTTCAAGTTTCTCTAATTCACGAGTACGCATAAGCGCTTCTTTCTTAGTTAACTTTTCAAAAGTACCGTCTTGGCTTTGAACTTCAAGATCTTTCAAACGCTTGATTGATTGACGAACTGTTTTCCAGTTAGTCAACATACCACCTAACCAGCGGTGATCAACATAGAATTGGTCACATGCGATTGCAGCTTCTTTAACAGCTTCTGAAGCTGCACGTTTAGTACCAACAAAAAGGACTTTACCTTTTTTAGATGCTTTAGCTTCTAAGAAGTTAAGCGCTTGGTTAAACATAGGAACTGTTTTTTCAAGGTTGATGATATGAACTTTATTACGAGCACCAAAAATGAATGGTTTCATTTTTGGGTTCCAGTAACGAGTTTGGTGACCGAAGTGAACGCCTGCTTGTAGCATATCGCGCATTGATACTGTTGCCATTTGAATTTCCTTTTAGGGGGTTAGGCCTCCACACATCCCATACACTCGACCATTAATTTCTTAAACAGAAAAAGGCACCCCGAGTGACGTGTCGATGTGTGTGTGTTATTTAAATAATAATCCTTTATATTCAACGCATTACATGAGAAGAATGGATTATATTGATTATTTGAGAAAGTGACTAAAAAATTAATCTATCAATCTCGGTGCGCTTTATACCACAGTTAGCCTATTATCTCAATAAATAGCGTATTAATTAGTGTTTTTTTTGGCATATATTACCGTCTACAGTTCCCTGCCTATTGTAGGAACTTGCAAATCGTATTTTATCTAGCACCGAAGGTTAAAACTCTTTATAGTTAGCCTATAAATTATTTATTCAAAGTATAGAGATATCTCATGTCTGGACTGATCAAAACCGCTCAAGAAATAGAAAAAATGCGCATTGCAGGTCAACAAGCTGCTGACGTATTAACCATGATTGAACCACATATTCAAAAAGGTGTAACAACCAATGAATTAAATCAACTTTGTCATGATTTTATTGTTAATGAACAAGGTGGTATTCCTGCTCCGTTGAACTACCATGGTTTCCCTAAATCAATTTGTACTTCATTAAACTATGTTGTGTGCCATGGCATTCCTAATGACAAACCGTTAAAAGAAGGTGACGTATTGAATGTAGATATCACCGTGATTAAAGATGGCTACCACGGCGACACATCAAAAATGTTTATGGTAGGTAAAGTCTCAATTTTGGCAGAACGTTTGGCACGTGTAACCCAAGAATGTTTGTACATTGGTATTCGCATGGTTAAACCCGGTGCTCGTTTGGGTGATATTGGTGCTGCCATTCAAAAGCATGCAGAAAACCATAACTACTCAATCGTACGTGAGTATTGTGGGCACGGCATTGGTGTTGGCTTCCATGAAGAGCCTCAAGTATTACATTACGGCAAAAAAGGCACTGGTGAAGTATTAAAAGCAGGACAATGTTTTACTATTGAGCCTATGCTTAATGCGGGTAAACGTGACTGTAAAGTATTACGAGATGAATGGACGGTTGTTACCAAAGATAAAAAATTGTCTGCACAGTGGGAACACACCTTGCTAGTGACAGAAACAGGTGTTGAAATTTTGACACTGCGCCCTGAAGAAACAATTGAACGCATCATCAACCCAGAATAAACGTAAATAGCCTGCTTGGCACTCTTCACTAAGCAGGTTCAACACCGAGGCTATAAATGGACTTTGAACAGTATTCCCCGCTAAATATTCAACAACAAGATCTCACCATTCCTTTCATTAAAAAACATTTACAACAATTTTCCGACTGGCAACTTGAACAATTCAAAGCTAAAAAACACATCAATAAGATCGTCGCAACGCGTGCACTTTATATTGATGAATTATTAAGCCGTTTATGGGATTTAGTTGGTTTAGATGAAAGCTTCGATCTTAGCCTACTTGCCGTTGGTGGTTATGGACGTGGTGAACTGCACCCAAAATCTGATATCGATTTATTAATATTATCTGATCATGGTTTCAGTAAAGAATCTGAAGAAAAAATAGGTAAGTTGATCACACTACTATGGGATTTAAAACTCGATATTGGTAATAGTGTCCGCACCATAAGCGATTGTTTAGAGCAAGGTAAAGCAGATATTACTATTGCGACCAGTATGATCGAATCACGTTTAATTAAAGGTAATGAAAAAACCTTTGAGAAACTACAAGAAGTGATCAGTCAAGATGACTTCTGGCCATCTGCACAATTTTTCACGGTCAAAAAAGAAGAACAATTTGGACGCCATAAAAACTGTCGCGGAGATGGTTACAACCTTGAACCTGATATAAAAAATGGCTGTGGAGGCCTACGAGATATACAAACTATTGCATGGGTTTCGAAACGTCACTTTGATGCACATAGTCTATTAGAGCTAATATCATACGGGTATATGACCCAAGGTGAGTACCATGAAATAAGTGACTGCCAATCGCAACTTTGGACCATACGTTTTGCCCTGCACACTGTAACTAACCGACCAGATAACCGCTTATTGTTTGATTTCCAAAGTGACGTTGCAAAACTATTAGGTTACACAGGACAGCGTAATGAAGCGGTAGAACAAATGATGAAAATGTTCTACCAAACCATTCGCCGAGTGAAAGAACTCAATGAAATGTTATTACAATATTTTGATGAGGCAATTTTAGGAAATGTCACGACAGAATTCCACGAAATTGATGAACATTTTAGAATACGTGGTAATAAAATAGAATTAACCTCTTCAGGATACCTTCAAGATAACCCAGAAGCCATATTACAGTTATTTGTGCACATCGCGGATGACTCTCGTATCAAAGGTATTTATTCAAGCACCTTACGAGAACTACGTGAAGCAAGACGCTGTTTAACGCACTGGTTACAAAATATTCCCGAATGCCGCAGTGTATTTATGCAAATAATCAAGCACCCTCGTGGTATGGGACTTCCTTTTACTTTGATGTATGAATACGGAGTATTAGCGGCTTATATTCCTCAATGGAGCCGTATTGTAGGGCAAATGCAATTTGATTTGTTCCATGCTTACACTGTTGATGCACATACTCATAAACTAGCTAAGTTCATTTATAACTATCCAAAGAGCAAAGTTGAGCATCCTTTAGCACATGATATATATGGTAAATTAGAAAAACCTGAGTTGTTATTTTTAGCGACTATTTTCCATGATATTGCAAAAGGACAACAAGGGGATCACTCAACATTAGGTTCAGTTGATGCATTAGCATTTTGCGAATTACATGGTTTAACTCGTCATGAAAGTAAAATTGTTGCTTGGTTAGTCGAGCACCACCTGACCATGTCAGTAACAGCACAACGCCGTGATATTAGTGATCCTAACGTGATCATTGCATTCTCAAAAATAGTACGTGATAAAAAACACCTTAATTTATTATATTGCCTGACTGTTGCTGATATTTGCGCAACCAATGAAGACACATGGAATAGCTGGAAAGCATCGCTATTACGTGATTTATATTATAAAACGTTGACTATGTTACGCCGCGGTTTAGAGAACCCACCGGATATTCGTGATCGCATTCGAGACCGTCAAATTAAAGCACTGGGTATTTTAGCGGATCTCGGTATTAGTGAAGAAAAGGTTAAACCGTTGTGGAAACGTTTTAAACTTAATTATTTCTTCCGTTATACCTCGGCACAAATTTGCTGGCATACGCAAAACTTATTAGAGCATAAGGATCATAGTAAACCCTTGATTTTGATTAGCACTAAAAATGCACGCGGAGGTAGTGAGATATTTGTATATCACAAAGATATCCCGATCTTATTTTCTTCTGTGGTCACTGAGATAGATAATAAAAAACTCAGTGTGCACGATGCTAAAATCCTATCAAGTCGCGATAATTATTCGCTAAGTACGTTTACCGTATTAGAAGAGGATGGTGAGCATATTGACGATGATAAAATTCATCGTTTACGAGAAGCGATCACTGATACATTATTAAAACCAGATGTGATTAACTCAAATTTAATTCGTTTAGAACGAGTTAAGCGCCCGTTTAAGTTTGAGCCTCAGATAACCTTTTTGCCTACTCGCCGTAAACGCACGCAAATTGAAGTTGTTGCCTTCGATGCACCGGGTATTTTAGCAAATATTGGCACTGTGTTTGTAGACCATGGTTTAATGTTAGATACCGCTAAAATATCAACCATTGGCGAACGTGCAGAGGATTTATTTATTGTTTCAACAGCTGATGGGGATTCATTAACAAAAGAGCAGGAAGAGAGCTTAAAAGCGAGTTTAATGTATGAGTTAAGCCCGAGTACTTAGTTTCTCTATTTTAATAAATAATGTATTAAGCTAAATAACCTCAGCTCTGGTTAATGGAATCGTAATTATATTTAAAATTATAAAGTTATATTTTTTATTATACAGTACCGTTAGTTTTGCGTAGTTCAAGGTAAATGATTGAAGCAATAACTGGTTATTGGGAGAACATTTAACGTAGAAATTGGCGGAAATAGCGGTGTTGTATCGCTTTGCTTATCCGGAACTGAGGTTAAATAATAAAAAGGCAGTTATAGGTGAACTATAACTGCCTTTTTATTGGCGCTAGTATTAACTCTCGAAGCTAACAAACTCATGGTTCAACACAGTTAAACTGACTTTATCACCAATGTTAAACTCTAAACATTCACTGCTATTATTACTGTGCCTGATAACAAATTCTTGCTGTGCAAACTGCACTGTAATTTGCTGTAACGCACCTTGAAAATCGACTTGCTTAACTATTGCTAAGCCATTTAAATCTGGGATGATCTCGATATGTTCAGGACGTAGCAATAAACGTAATTGCTTGCCAACAGCTTGTTCGATAACACTATTACTGCCTAGCAGACCAAAGCAGCTTTGGTAGCTATATTTATCCGCCACTTCTACATCAATATAATTTGCTTGTCCCATAAAATTAGCCACATAAGCAGAGTTAGGCTTACGGTATAATTTCTGAGCCGTATCAATTTGAACAATTTTACCCGCTTGCATTAACGCAATTCGATCAGCAAAAGCAAAACCTTCTTCCTTTGAGTGTGTAACAAATAAAGCACTCATATCGTGCAATTTAAAAAGGCGACGGATTTCATGGATTAATTTGAAACGAACATGTTGGTCTAAGTTGGAGAAAGGTTCATCTAACAACATTAAGTCAGGTTGATAAGCAAGCGCACGTGCAATCGCAATACGTTGCTGCTGCCCCCCTGAAAGTTGATGTGGAAAACGTTCTTTCATGTCGCTCAACTTTACTAATTCTAATACCTTTTGAACTCGTTGCTGCTTTTCTTTTTTACTCATTTTAACTAACGAAAAAGCGACATTATCAAAAACATTAAGGTGTGGAAAAAGTGCATAATCTTGAAAGATAAGGCCTATTTTTCTTAGCTCAGGTGGCATATCGGTTTTATCATCATTCAATACTTTCTGACGAATACTAATTGTTCCTGTTAACTCGGTTTGCAAACCCGCAACCGCTTTTAATAAGGTTGTTTTACCACAACCACTTTCACCTAATAAACAGACAATTTCGTTATCATTTAAAGTCAGATCTAAATTTTCTAAAACAACTGTCTTTTGATAAGAACAACTCAGGTTCTTAATATTCAACGCACTCATTAAGCTCTATTCTCCAGCAAACGATTAACCACAATAAATGGAATTAAACCTAGTGCAATAATCATTAGTGCAGGTAATGCTGCAGGTTCTATCATCTCATCGGAAACAAATTGATAGACGTAAGTCGCTAATGTTTCAAAATTAAAGGGGCGTAATAATAACGCAGTAGGAAGTTCTTTCATAGATTCAATAAAAACTAAAATAAACGCCGTCAGCATGCCTTTTTTAATTAAAGGAATATTCACACGCCACAAGGTTTTAACCGGACCATTACCTAATGTTCTGGAAGCCATATCCAGCGACGGTGATACCTGTACTAAGCTACTGTCAACACTGCCCACGGCAATAGCACTAAATCGCACTAAATAACCTAGGACAAGAATAACTAAAGAACCAGAGAGTATTAATCCGATAGGCGCAGCTCCCCAATGCTCTAATAGGTCATTTATCCATAAATCGATACTAGTCAGTGGGATTAAGACTCCAATGGCAACAACTGTCCCAGGGACAGCATAACCTAAAGAAGATAATCGAATACTTGATTTAGCACCGAAACCAGGGCTTAAGCGTTGATAAAAATTCACAATAAGCGCCACTAGCAGCGCTAAAATAGCCACTAAAAAGGCTAACCAAAGACTATTAATAGTGTAATTTATTAAGTCATCATTTAAAGATTCTTTAAAATAATGTACGGCATAATAAAGCAAGGTTGCAATGGGAATAAATAATGAAAAACTCAATAGTGACCAAGTAAATCCTAAGACGACCCACTTCTTCCAACCAGTTAATACAAAACGTAAATCTGTATTACCACTACCATTGCGTTGATAAACCTGCTGCTTACGACGACTATAACTTTCTAAAGAAATAAGTATCACAATCGCTAACAACATCAATGATGATATTTTTGCCGCCGTGGTTAAACTACCCAACTCCAACCAAGTATCATAAATCGCCGTTGTTAATGTATGCACCGCAAAATAGTTAACCGTAGCAAAGTCACCTAATGTTTCCATGGCAATCAATGAAATACCAACAGCCATAGCTGATCGTGATAATGGAATACTAACGCGCCAAAATGCACGTAACGGAGATAATCCTAAGGTTCTTGCTGCTTGAAATAATCCTGCTGATTGAGTTAAAAAAGCACTCCGTAATAGCAGATATAAATAAGGGAAAAGAGATAGTGCTAAAATGACAGAAGCACCAACTAAGGTGCGAATGTCTGGAAAATAATAATCATTGCTAGACTGCCAGCCGAATAAGGCCCGCAACGGCCGTTGAATAGGCCCCGCAAAATCTAATAAATCTGTATATACAATGGCAATAATATAAGGCGGCATTGCCAATGGCAACATTAGCATCCATTGTAACTTTTTACGTGTTGGGAACTCACAACAGGCAACAAACCAAGCACAAGGCATTGCAAAGAAAATACTAAGTACCACTACACAGAGAATAATAAGAAAGGAATTACTAATATAGGTTGATAAAACGGTATCAAAAAGGTGTTGAAAACTACCACTTTCATCGAGAGAGAAAGCGCTGAAAAAAATAGCAAGAATGGGAGATAATAAAATACAAGTTACTGCCCAAGGCAGTAACTTGTAGAAATTAAACGATTTAGAGATCAAATTTCACTTCATCCAATAATTTAATAGCCGTTTCATGTTGCGCAGCTATATCAGATAAATTGATATCGTCTGCTTTAAATTCTCCCCATGATGCTACTAATTCAGATGGTTGTACATCAGCTTTGACAGGATATTCATAATTGATTTCAGCATACATTTTTTGTGCTACATCACCCGATAAGAATTCCATTAATTTAATTGCATTTGCTTTGTTTGGAGAGTACTTAGCTAAAGCAACACCACTAACATTTACATGTGTCCCCGTTGTTGCTTGGTTAGGGAAGTTGATAACAACTGATTCAGCCCAAGAAACTTGCGCCGGATCATTAATCATTTTACCTAGGTAGTAGCTATTACCTAACGCATAATCACATAAACCTTCTTTAACTGCTTTCACTTGATCACGGTCATTACCTTGTGGTTTACGCGCTAAGTTTGCTTTTAAACCTTCTAACCAAGTTTTTGCATTCGCTTCGCCTTCGTGGGCAATAATAGATGCAAGTAGTGAAACATTGTACGGATGCTTGCCAGAACGCATACATACTTTACCTTTAAAAGCTGGTGTTGCTAAGTCTTGGTAAGTGATAGTTGGAACCGGGCCAACACGTTCAACTGAAGAATAAATATTACGGGCACGGCTTGTTAATGCAAACCACTGCTGTTCAGCACCATGGAATTTACTAGGGATATTTTCATTTAAGACTTTGCTATCAACAGGTTGTGACAACCCTTCTTCAGTAAATAATGTTAAACGGCTAAAATCTGACGTTAGCATTAAATCAGCTTTTGATAATTTACCTTCACGTTTAATTCGTTCAATTAATCCTTTTTTAGCAAATAGAACATTAACTTTAATCCCTGTTTCGGCAGTAAACTCTTTCATCATAGGCTCAATTAAGAACGGTTGGCGATATGAATATACATTCACTTCTTCAGCAGAATAAGACATTGAGCTAGCTAACACAGAAGCGCCAGCAAATAGGACAGTTAAACCTTTCTTAATAGACATATTTTTTCCCATGAATAAGAGTTATTATCAATAAACGGCATTCTAATGATAACAATTCGTATTTACAAGCTTAATCTATCATTTAATCTACAATTCTTTTATAAAAACCATTGTTAAATGTGAATTAATGATCAAATCGTCCAGCTTATATAACTATCACACTTCAATATGTAAAGTCAGCCAGGCACATTTTTGCCAAAGTGCTAGGCATAAAATTTAAGGTTAGTTATTCTACACAAAGGTTTTATAACAACCTAAATTGCTGTAAATTTTTCTTGTACTACTAGGCACGATCCTGACAAAAATTTTGAAGCAACATGGGTATATTAGGCATGAAATTGAAAGTGAGTGATTCTATTTAGAGTTAGCAACACAGATTACTTTAATTTGGCAGTACAACTTTACTTAATACTTACAAAGAAGTACCTCATCACTTGCCCTAAGGATAGTCAATTTAAAGATTTATCCTGCATTGCAACATTCAACATCAAACCATGTTTTGATATTGGTCAGATGTTAGGGTCTAAACTATCGATTGAGTAAAACGCCTAAATAACCAGGGATATAGGATTTTACTTGCAGTTTAATTTAAGCCGGTAAAATGATTCCTAATTCTTTCATTCGTGCGATTTTATAACGTAAAGTACGCGGGCTGATACCTAGCAGTTCAGCTACATCTTTGCGCTTTCCGCGACAAGTTTGTAATGCTTCTAAAATAATTTTTTGCTCTTGTTGTTTTAAGCCTTTCCCTAAAGCTTCTATTTCTTCGACCACGGGGGAGGAATATTTAGTCTGTTCAACACTCAGAATAGAATCTTTCTTCGTAGGAGACTGTATTGCTTCCACTTTAGCAGCCTCACTTGTCACTCTATTTTTATCGATAGATTTTATTTCCTGCGTAGATCGCAGGATATGTTCAAATTGTTGGTCCTCTAATATCAGTGCATCGCAGTCGATAATATCGTTGTTAGACAGGATCAATGCTCGTTGCATGACATTATCAAGCTCGCGTACATTACCTGGCCAAGTGTATGCCGATAAACGTTGTTTCGCTGCTTCAGACAAGGTTGGGATAACAGATGATTGCTCTTTTGCGTGACACGTTAATAAATGCTCAGCAAGCGGAATAATATCACCTTTACGTTGCTGTAATGGCAACCACTGTAATGGAAAAACATTAAGGCGGTAATATAAGTCTTCTCGAAAAGTGCCCGATTCCACTGCTTTTTTCACATCGCGGTTACTGGTTGCTAATACTCGAATATTTAATTTAATGGTTTTACGCGAGCCTAAACGCTCCACTTCTCTTTCTTGTAAAACACGTAATATTTTCACTTGTAACTCAAGTGGCATTTCTGTTATTTCATCTAATAAAATAGTGCCATTTTGTGCCTGTTCAAATTTACCTGGACAGGCTTGAACTGCACCAGTAAAAGCACCTTTTTCATAACCAAACAAAGTAGATTCAAGCATAGTATCTGGTATCGCAGCACAATTAATAGCAACAAAAGCTTCTTCTTTACGAGCAGATTTGTCATGTAGATAACGTGATAAAACTTCTTTACCCGACCCACTAGGCCCAGTGATCATAACCGAAGCATCAGAAGCAGCTACTTTGTCTGCCATTTTAAATAATGCAGCAGTATTAGGGTCACCAAACACAGGCGTACATGATGCGACTTTATGCACGGGTGCGTAGCGACTAACTTGGTTTAATAAAACTTCCGGTGAAAAAGGTTTGGCTAAATAATCGATGGCACCATCACGAATTGCTTTTACTGCATCATCAATAGTTGCATAAGCTGTCATCAATAAAACCGGTATTTCGGGGTGCTTGCTTTTAATATTTTGCAATAACGTTAGACCACTCATCCCCCCCATTTGAATATCGCTAATCACTAAGTCGTAACTAGATTTATTAAGTGCAACTAAAGCAGCTTCACCACTGTCGACTTCTTGACAGTCGTAGCCGGCAAGTAATAAAGTATCAATCAAAGCTTCACGTAAACCTGCATCATCTTCTACTACTAATAACTTACCCTGTGACTTGTTTTGGGACTGATTCTGAAACATAATTATGCTCCTATCACTTTGTTAAGAGTTGCATTTTTTTGTTCAAACTCACCAATACGATGCAACGGCAACACTAAGGTAAAACAGCTGCCTTTGCCCACTTCTGACTTCACTTCTACACTACCGCTGTGTGCCTGAGCAACTCCTTGCACCACAGCAAGCCCAAGCCCTGTGCCCTGTGACTTAGTAGTATAAAAAGCTTCCATCACTTGAGCCAAACGTTGTTTTTCAATACCGGGCCCATTGTCCATCACTGATATTTCTAATTGTGATGGCCCTCGTTGCAATGCACTAATATACAACTGGGCCCCTTTACCCGTTGCTTCAATCGCATTAGAGATAAGATTAGTCATTGCACTGGTTAAGGCATTTTTATTGGCTAGAATAAATAAATCAGGGTTAGGTAGGCGGCACTGTAAATGTCCATCAACCTTAATCAACATCGCATCACTGGCATCTTGTACTTCTTCTAATAAAGTAGCAACAGAGACTTCTTCTACTATTTTTTGTTCACCGCTACGTGCGAATAACAGCATGTCATTCACTTGGGTTTCTAAATCCTGCAAACGATTCATTAACTTACTCTGAAAACGTGAACGAGAACTTTCATTCAATGTTTTATTAGCAAGGTTCGCTCCATATAACATAGCAGCAGAGAGTGGTGTACGAATTTGATGAGCTAATGATGCGACCATTTTACCTAAAGAAGATAAACGTTTTAATGTAGCGACATGCTCTTGTAACTGGCGAGTATGGGTTAGGTCAGTTAATAAAATCATCTGCCCTGGTTGCCCCTCTAATGAAGAGATTGATAATTGAATACGGCGACCATTTTTTAATGATATTTCATGGCCATCATCATTTTTAGGGCTAAATGAACGTTTAATAACATCCCCCCAACGCATGTTTTCTAAAGGTTCACCTAATAACTGCACTGCAACACGATTTGCTTGTGCCACAACCCCGTTACCATCTATGACAATAAGCCCAGAAGGCAACTCTTTATACAATTGATCCATGTAGGTAGCTTGAGCACGTAATTGCTGAAGCTCACCAACATAACTTTCAGTTTGTAATGGTGTATTGTGTATTGATTGAGAAGTTGTCATAGCAACACCTAAAAATGAAGATAGATATCACTACTAAGCAGTTATTATGCCAACCATGAAATACGCTTTACTTACAATAAGATAAATACAAAAGGCCATAAAAATGACGGTCTTAAAATAAAACTTTAACAGCATTTAAAGCGCGTTTTAACAAAAAAATAAAC
>TARA_R110001583_G_scaffold190103_2_pt1 | contig 46697 bp, 42 predicted proteins | sample TARA_R110001583 | Tara Oceans TARA_R110001583 (sample SAMEA4398432) | marine metagenome | biome: Polar Biome; feature: [MES] marine water layer (ENVO:01000295) within the mesopelagic zone...; material: water (ENVO:00002006), including particulate matter (ENVO:01000060) such... | reverse complement strand
CACTGACGCCGGAGTAGGGTGAGGAGGAGTCCATCCCATTGGGTATGGACTCTTTGGTACGGCTGAAGAAGCCAGCGACGAACAGATCGAGCAGCAGATCGCGACGAATCTTACGGGTTCCATTCAGTTTATTCGTGCAGTACTACCGCATTTACGCAAACAAGGAGGAGGACGGATTGTTCAGGTATCCTCAGAAGGCGGCCAAATAGCCTATCCAAGCTTCAGCCTTTATCATGCTACAAAGTGGGGTATCGAGGGGTTCGTCGAATCAGTGGCGAAGGAAGTTGCACCTTTTGGTATTGTTTTCATAATTGCCGAGCCGGGCCCCACTGCCACCCAGTTTGCCGAGGGGCTGGATCGCACTGCAACGATGCCGATCTATGAAGATTCCCCAGCAGGAGAGCTGCGCAGGGCACTGGCTTCAGGTGACTTGGCTATTAAAGGCGATGCTGGAAACACCGTTAAAGCCATCATTAAAGTGGCAGATATGACCGCACCACCATTACGCTTAACGTTGGGAAGTACCGCCTATGAATCCATTAGCCATGCGCTAAAAGAGCGGAGTGAGTCACTCGAAACGTATAAAGACATGGCCCTGTCTGCCGACAGGAAAGAAGTGGCTTAGGGCTGCTTTCGCCTAATACTGCCTCTGCCTTAAGCGCCTATTTGTTGCGATGCCACTGTACCTCCATTAGCAACCTCTAGAGGTTTTTGGTAGCGCAGAGCATCGCGCTTCGGCGATACCTGAAAAAGGCGTCCGTATTCGCGAGTGAATTGAGAAACACTTTCGTAACCCACCTCGAAAGCAGCATTGCTAGCAGAATACCCTTCGTCGAGCATCAGGCGCCGCGCTTCGATCAATCGCAGCCGCTGCTGATATTGACCCGGCGTGAGCGATGTCATGTGCTTGAAGTGCTTGTGGAACGAACTGGGACTCATGCCAGCCTTAGACGCAAGATGCTCTACCGACACCCGCGATGTGTATTCGGCCCGAAGAATGGCAATGGCATCGGCAAGACGGCTTGCATAGCTACCCGGATCTGCAATGTCCCGCAAGGCGGTGCCATGAGGCCCCGCCAGCAGCCAATAATGCAACTCCTGCATGATGCCAGGGCGAAGGAGCAGCGCAGAACTGGGGTGATCCAGAAGTTTCATTAGCCGGGAAGCGCAGTCAATCACTTCCGCTTCGGTGTCTTGAGCGAATAGCGTCTGCATCTCGGATGGTGACTGGGCAGGAGCATTTCCTATGTGAGCGGTAAGCTCGCGCAAAATTACCATGTCTATTTCGACCGCAATCGCTAGGTAAGGCTCGCTCTGGCTCGCTTGCACAATCCTACCAACAACAGGCATATCAGCGCTCACGATCGCTGACTGTCCTGCAGATAAAACCTTCTGTTGATTTCCAACGAGAATCCGCTTTGCACCCTGCAGGACTAGACAAACCAAGGGTTTATAGACCGAATGCAGATCGCCAGCAGGCGCTTCAAGGCACATCATTCTCAGGCCCTGCACGGGTGTTAACACCAAGCCATCGCTGTTGGCATGGCGCCTAGCATAGGTCTGAACAGCTTGCTTGAGCGAGTTCATAGGCTCTCCTCCCATATTTCCTCTCAAATCTAGTATGGCGGTAAAGCGATTTCCCCGCCCCTGCAGGATAAGGCAAGTTTAGCGGAGCTATTGGCAAGCCCCGCCAACCTTAAATTGTTAAAACTAACGTCACGCAGTTATTACCGAGGCCATCTGCCGGGAAGAAACCAATTGAGCAGAACTGGCAGGGGCATCCTCATTAATGGCATTGCGCTCTACAGATGACTTCATACAGATAGCGAGAGGATGTAACAGTGAAAACATCAGGAAATACTATTCTCATTACTGGCGGTGGCTCCGGCATTGGTCGTGAACTTGCCCTTCGCTTCAATGCTCTGGGCAACACCATCATCATCGCCGGACGTCGCATGGAAACGTTGGAGGAGACCATTGCTGGTCAGCCAAACATGTACGCGATGGTCGTCGATGTCGAAGACCCAACAGCCATTACTGCCTTTGCAGAGCGAGTCGTCGCCGAGCATCCCAACCTCAATGTACTGATCAACAATGCTGGCATTATGCGGCGCGAGGATTTGTCCAGTACGCGGGATCTGAGCGATGCCGAGCAGACGATTGTCGCCAATTTGCTCGGGCCAATCCGGCTGACGAATGCGCTGACCGACCATCTGGTAAGCCAGCCAGAAGCGGCGATCGTCAACGTCTCATCCGGGTTGGCTTTTGTACCGTTAAGCGGCACGCCCACCTATAACGCCACCAAGGCAGCCATCCACTCCTATACGATCTCCCTTCGCGAACAGCTCAAGGGCAAGGTCGAGCTTATCGAGCTTGCTCCCCCCGCCGTGCAAACGGAACTGACACCAGGCCAGTCGGCCCGCGAAGGCTATATGCCGCTCAATGACTATATCGAAGAGGTCATGACGTTGTTTAGCCAACAGCCCACACCCAAGGAAATTCTGGTGGAGAAGGTAAATTTCCTTCGCTGGGCAGAGCGTGAAGGTCGCTTCGATCAGGCGGTCGAGATACTCAGCAAGATGTGAGGAGCTCGACTGCTTACCCAGGCACCTTTGCTATACGATAGAGCCGCTCTCCGCTGAACTTCCGGGTTCAGCGGGTGACATCCTGCCGCGCGGAGTATCCCGAGCATAGCGGGCTGGCGGCACTCCTACATGGCGAGTGAAGGCGACGCTAAACGTACTGGCTGAACTGTAGCCTACTCGACTTGCTACCTCAGCGATGCTGGCTTTTTCTCTGCGTAGTAAGTTTTTTGCTAATGCCATGCGCCAAGTGAGTAAATACTCCATTGGCGCCATTCCCATCGCGTGACCAAACCGCTCGTAAAACACGGAGCGAGAGAGCGTCGCCTGACTGGCTAGCTGTGTAACCGTCCACGACTGACTGGGACTCTCATGCATCCGGCGGATCACTACCGCAAGCCGCCCATCCATCAGGGTACGCAGCAACCCAGGGGCTGCATCCGTCTTTCCACCCGATCGAAGGGCTTCGATGAGCAGGACTTCTAGCAGCCGCTCCAGCACAACATCACGCGCGGGTCGTTGCGCCCGCGTTTCATCGCTGACGAGTTGCATCAGTGTCGCCAGCCGACTCACTCCCCGTACGTGTACAAGCTTGGGGAGCAGCGACGCCAGCAGAGCCGCATCCGGGGAGCGAAAAACACAGTAACCCAACAGCAGGCGGACATCGGGAGGATCGTCTGCGCTGCCAAGTCTGTGCTCACCATTAGGCAGCAAGATAGGAGTCGAAACGATGTCCTTGGCGCCCGCTGGCAGAAGACTCGACATTGCGAAGTTCTGCGCCGAGGGGATAAGCACAAAATCTCCTTCCATGAGGACAATCTCGTCATGCCCTTCTGCTTCGAGACGGCATCCTCCCTCAAGAATAGCGCAGTAGAAGGGCCCCCCAACGTCTGAGCGGTGGACACGCCAACGACCTGCCCCGCTGCCCCGTTTTGAGAACGGGGCAGCGGGTTGAAGCAGCGCAACTACTTGGGTGAACGGATCAAGCAAATCAGGACACCTGCAAACAAAATACGGACATTACACTGTAGATCATCCGGAGCTGGGTAGCCATACTCTCACGTGCAAAATCCTTTTCCGAGGTGACACCATCCGCAATTTTTATCGCAGTATCTCACCGGATATCGCTACCAAACTACAAGGTAAACTACCATGCAATACCGTAATCTTGGCCGTACCGGCATCAAGGTCAGCCCCTACTGCCTGGGCACAATGATGTTTGGTGCAATTGCCAATGCAGATCACGATGAATGTGTCGGTATGATCCACAAAGCACTGGATTTCGGCATTAACTTCATCGATACCGCCGATGCTTACAGTCAGGGCGAATCTGAAGAGATCGTCGGTAAGGCACTCAAGGGGCGCCGGGACGAGGTCGTGCTTGCCACTAAGGCGTCTCTACCGATGAGCGATGATCCCAATCATCGTGGCGGATCACGGCGCTGGCTGACCCGCGCGATTGAAGATTCGCTAAGGCGCCTTCAAACCGACTATATCGACCTTTATCAGCTTCAACGGCTGGATACAGAGGCTGACATTGAGGAAACTTTGTCAGTTCTCACCGACTTGATGCGCGAAGGTAAAGTACGCGCCATCGGCACCTCAACCGCTCCTGCCTCCGACATTGTGGAAGCGCAGTGGGCCGCCGACCGCCGTGGGCTTGCCCGCTTCCGCACAGAGCAGCCGCCCTACTCTATTCTCAACCGCTCAATCGAGCGGGAAGTGCTGCCCACTTGCCAACGTTACGGCATGGGGGTGTTGACATGGAGCCCGCTAGCCAAAGGGATGTTGACTGGCAAGTACCGCAAGGGCGGAGAGCTGCCGGACTCGCTGCGCGTGAAATATTTCCCGAAGGCTATGACCGACGAGGGTAGCCTCGACGCGGTGGAACAGCTCATCCCTCTGGCTGAGAATGCAGGCTTGTCGTTGATTCACATGGCATTGGCCTTTGCGGTGACGCATCCTGCGATCACATCCGCCATAATCGGGCCCCGCACCCCCGAGCAACTCGACCATCTGCTCGTCGGCGCGGAGGTCCAACTGAGCGACGAGCTTCTCGACCAGATCGATCAAATTGTTCCGCCGGGCGTTGACGTGGCACCGCTGGAGAGGGCGGCCTACATACCGCCGGCGATCGCACAGACCTCCCTGCGTCGTCGTGCACTGATGGAGCGAGCGGTCATTTGAAGTTGTTTTCGGTGCTCAAGACGTAATATCGGGGCGGATGTGGAGACCTAAGCAGCACCCTTTAGCTTCAATGGGATGGTCTCATTAAAGGGTGTTGCGTAAAGCATTACCGCTGGGAATATATTACTTAAAGCTCAAAACCTAGTCGCCTATCGACGGAATATCTGCCGCCGCCACGAATGACGAACAGGAGCGACACGAACCCCAGCATGATCGGATATTCGATACCGCGGTCGATCCAAGGATAAGTCGGCCCGATCGCAAAGCAGATAACGATCATCTGCACCGTAAACACCAGCCCAAGAAGACGCGTGCCGAAGCCCATAGCAATGGCGATGGCGCCAAATGTCTCAAGTAGAGCAACAAATATCGCCAATTGCGGCGCGAAAGGTAGCCCCAAAACGTTGCCTATCAGGTTTGTCGTCCCAGCCATCGGATCGGCCATTGATCCATGCGGCATACCCAGTAGCTTAGGAATACCATGCGTCAAGATTGACAGGCCGAACGCTATACGAAGCAGTGCATAAGTGATCGGCTCTCCTCGCGTGTAAAACTGCGCGAGAAAAGGAAAGAGCAAGCGGGGGTGGCCACTCGTGGATTGGTCAACTGCGGTTTGGTTTTGGATAGACATCATTGACTCCATTGACTTGAGATTTCACGACCATCAGGGCGTGAGGAACGTAGCATCCCCACTTGTTTGACGTAGTAGTGGTGAGACCCAGGTTCAGGTTCGGCATCACATGGCAGTAGCTTCTATTGCTCATGTCTCTTAAAGCAGATCTTCGATCCGAATCGGCAGATGCCGAATCCGCTTACCGGTCGCATGAAAAACCGCATTGGCGACCGCGGCTGAGGCACCGACCATGGCGACCTCGCCGACCCCCTTAACACCGGAGGCGTTAAGCTGTAAGTCAGGGATATCGAGCAGTTCGACGGTTATGTCACCGATATCAGCGTTCACCGGCACGACATAGTCAGCAAGATCGTTATTTTGGATAAATCCGTAACGCGGATCGACTTCAGCGGCTTCTTGCAACGCTGCCCCGATTCCCCACACCACGCCGCCCTGAACCTGGCTGGTCGCTGTGCGGCGGTTCATCACGCGTCCGCAGTCGGCGACAGAGACGACGCGCGGTACTCGTACGCGCATCGTTGTTGGGTCAACACGCACCTCAACGAAATGGGCGATCCAACTAAACGCAACCAGTTCATCATAGATGGGCCCAGCCGTTGCCGGTGCGCCCTGACGCATTCGGTCTAGGGCGGCCTGGGTCTGATCCAAGCCCAACTGCTCAATCTCCACCTCGAGCATGGGACGCTTTGTGGACATAAGCTTGCGATGCACGTCATCCCCTTCGCGTAGCTCTCCGACAAGTTCCGTCAACGCCGCCTTCATCTTTTCTGCCACTGCACGAGTGGCAGGCACCGCACTTCCCGTTCCCCAAGAACCCGCGGTGAGGTGCTGGGCAGCGGCTCTCGTGTCGCCCATCTGGATATCTAGCTTGTCCAAGTTGACTGGGAGCACCTCCATCAGCTCGGCGGCGATAGCGCTACGCATTCCCTGACCCATCTCATGCCCTGTAATGAACAGGCGTGTTACGCCATTTGCCTGAATACGCAACCGCGCGATGGCCGGGCACATGGATCCTTTATAAGCACCGGCGGCAACTCCCCAACCGATCAGCGTTCCATCCTCGGCCGTCATTGTGCGCGGCGCCGGGTTGCGTCGATTCCATCCAAAAAGTTCGGCGCCCCGCTCCAAGCAGCGGGCCAGTGTCCGGCTGGAATAAGGCTTTCCGGTTATCGGATCGCGGTCTGTGTCATTGACAAGACGCAGTACAACAGGGTCCATCTCAAGCAAATAAGCCAGTTCATCAATGGCACTTTCGAAGGCAAAGCTCGCCGGGTGCTCATGTGGAGCTCGCATATAGCCTGGAGGGGACGTATCAACGCGAATCAACCGTTCACGGCCAAGCCAGTTGGCAATGCCATAAAGATGGCTCACCATTTCATTGTGAGAGGTTCCATAAAAATGGTCGTAACGAGCATTTTGCTGATCACTTTCGTAGATCGTCGCCACTAGCCGTCCATCTCTTGAGGCGCCAAGCTGTATGCGGTGATTGCTGCGTGGGCGATAGGCGGCAGTATGGAAGAGTTGGGCGCGAGGCATTACCAACTTAACCGGTCTGCCGAGTAAAACAGCTGCCCGTGAGACCAACGCTGATTGAAGTTGGAGAACAGTTTTCTGACCGAAAGCTCCTCCTACATAGGGACTGATCGCATCGACAGTGGAGGGGGCGAACCCAAGAGCACCGGCGGTACCGAACTTAATCGCGCTGGTATTCTGGGTGCCTTCAAGGATGGTCAGCTTACCGGCCCCCCAATACGCCGTCGTGGAGATGAGCTCTAACGGGTTGTGATGATTCTGCGCCTGGGCGTAGACAGCATCGACCGTCACCTCTGCCGCCTGAAGCGCAGCGTGGGCATCGCCTACCTCAGCCGTTATCTCGTAGGGTTCTGCTTCGGAGCCCAGCTCGTCCATTGTTGCGGTGAACGGTTCCACACGGTAGCTGACGCGTACCAAACGAGCCGCTTCACAGGCCGCCTCCAGCGTCTCGGCAACCACGAGCGCCACGGGTTGACCGCGAAAGCGGATCATGGTGTCCGTCATCGGCTGCAGACCGGGCTGATTGCCGCCTAACGTGGCAGGCGTCACTGCTATATCATCAGCGAAATCCTCATGGGTATAGACACGCACAACGCCCGGCTCTGCGATGGCTAACGCGGTGTCGATCGCGGTAACGCGCCCTTTGGCAATGGTGGCCGGTACTGTTATGGCGTGTAGCAGCCCATCGAGCGCTATATCGGCAGCATACAGTGCGCGACCTAATACTTTTTCACGGGCATCGATACGTGGCCGGTCAGGGGTAGTCTGCAGTGTCATCATGCAATCCTCTTGGCTGCGATCATTAGAGCATCGGCGATTACTTCAGGCCCGAGCGTAAGCTTGAAAGCGTTGTGCTGCCCCGGCCGCGCATTTGCAAAGGCAGCTCGGCCGGCAGCGAGTGCACGAGTTCGGGTGAGAGGATGGCCGACCAGCGCTGTCTCAGCTTCCGTTGCGCGCCAAGGTATGGACGCCACGCCACCCAAGGCGACGCGAGCTTGAAGGACGGTATTACCCTGCATCTCCAGAACAACCGCTGCAGACACTAGTGCAAAGGCATAAGACTCACGATCGCGGATCTTGTGATAGGTCGAACGCCTGGCAGGCCGCTTGGGAACGGTGATAGCGGTAACGATCTCATCCGACGTGAGGGAAAACTCAATATGAGGCGTATCACCCGGTAAGCGATAAAGCTCGGCGACGGGAATCGTTCGGCGCCCATTAAGACCTAAGACATCCACCGAAGCGCCGAGCGCAATAAGGGCGACCGGCCAATCGCCAGGGAAAACGGCCGTACAGGCACTGGAGGCCCCCAGCAAAGCCTGCCCGCGATCCAAGCCCCCAATGGCGGCACACCCAGAGCCCGGCTCGCGTTTGTTACACGGTGAAATACCACCTGCACCATTACGGAAGTAGATGCAGCGGGTGCGCTGGAGTAAATTGCCCCCTACCATTGCCATGTTACGAATCTGTTGCGAGGCGGCCTTCAAAAGTGACTCCGCCAGTACCGGGTATTCATCTCGAATCACGGGATGCACAGCGACATCCGCCATCCGGGCCATGGCACCAATGCGCAGTGTGTCGCCCTCCGTCTCAATAGCATCAAATCCGTCGATATCGCTGACATCGATGATATGCGCTGGCGTTTCAATACCTAGCTTCATCAAATCGTAGAGTGTGGTGCCCCCGGCGATGAAACGTGCCCCTTCTCCGGCATTAGAGAAAGCGGCCAAGGCGGCTTCGGGCGTGTCTGTACACGTATAGGTAATCGACTGCATCAGCTCTCTCCCATCTCTCTAGCGGCATCCTCAATCGCTCTCACAATGCCGACATAAGCGCCACAGCGGCAGATATTACCGCTCATATACTCACGGATTAGCTCAGGACTCATCGCATTACCTTCATTGACACACGCAATACCCGCCATGATCTGCCCCGGCGTGCAATATCCACACTGCAAGGCATCGTGATCAATAAAGGCCTGCTGCATCGGGTGCAGGATCTCCCCATCAGATAGGCCTTCAACCGTCGTTACCTCATGCCCATCAACCTTAGCGGCGAGTGTTAGGCAGGACACCACACGGCGACCGTCGACGTGAACGGTGCAAGCACCGCACTGGCCGTGATCACATCCCTTCTTCGCGCCCACCAGTTCCAACCGTTCACGCAACATGTCGAGAAGTGAGGCGCGGGTGTCGATATTGATATTGACCGGCACGCCATTCACTCTTGTTGCAATCCTGGTAGTGGTGCCTGGCTCCCATCGAGTAGGAGACGTCCCAAGTGTTGTGTTCTGCTGCGCCCAACTGGGCATGGGAAGAAACGCGCTAGCCGTTAAGAAAGTCCCAAGCCCTAGGGTTTCGCGGCGAGTCATAGGCAGGAAGGTTGCGCGTTGATCATCGTTCATAACCTCACTCGCCTGTATATCATCGGGCTGAGCTGGTTCTTGCTGGAATTCGTTACTCATTGGGAACCCCGCTTTAGTGGTCAAGAGATAAACCCGTACTCACACTTCAAACACTTGAATCGACAGCGCTCTTATAAAGAAACAATGAGCCTTAAGCATTGATCTGCTAAAAATCACCAAGCTTAACTATTGATTCTCTGCGTCGAATAAAAAGATGTTAGGCCAGAGTTGTGCCCACGATATGCCGAAGTTTTCGACACTTTGTCGCAAAATGTGCCAATCAAACTAAAGCGCAACAAAAGATGGGATTGACGCGGTTTAAAGCAGGTCTGTAGGGAAAACTAGAGTCAACAAGATGAGAAAGGCAATGGTGAATAACGAGCCAACATTGGCACTTTATATCTCAGCGCCAAAATAAGGACTAGGACGACTCAGTCTTGGCCGTTAACAATTTGGCCAAGACTGTCGTCACATAAAAAGCGTGGGACGAAGCTATTTTGGTAAGTGAGTGCTTTGTGCGGAGCTTAATGTTTTCTTGAGCCTCCAGGGGCGCTCTTTTTTCACCGGCGTTGCGTTTGTACTGCCTTCTCTTGGGAGTGAGATGATGGCTTGCATACCGGTTTCGGTGTTGCACAGTGAGATATCTCCCCCATGCTGCCGAGCGACCGCGCGCACAATTGAGAGGCCGAGGCCGCTGCCGCCTGTCTCCCTGCTTCGAGACGTTTCAAGTCGCACAAAGGGTGCGAACACCTTTTCTACCATGTCGTCAGGTATTCCAGGGCCACGGTCTTCAACGACAATATCAACAGTGGCCGCTGTGTATTGAAGCGAAACCTTTGCCTCTCCCCCATAACGCACCGCGTTCTCAATCAAGTTTCTGATTGCGCGACGGAGGCTATCAGGCCGACAAAGGTATTTCATCTTCATCCCCTCGACATGAGTAACCGGATAACCCAGATCAGATTGATCATCACAAATACTTCCCACCAGGGCTTCGAGATCTATATTACGCGTTTCCTCTCTGACAGCTTCTCCATGGGCGAATGAAATTGCGCCTTCAGTCATCGACTGAAGCTCATCAATCGTGGCTATCATCTTGCGCTGGATCTCTGCATCGGTAACAAATTCTGCTCTTAGTCGAAGTGAGGTTAGCGGCGTACGTAAATCATGACTAATGGCCGCCAACATCTTTGTGCGATCCTCCACAAAACGATGTAGTCGACTCTGCATTTTATTAAAGGATTGAGCAGTCCGCTTGATCTCTTCAGGTCCGTCTTCCAATAACGGTGGCAAATTTTGTCCTCGACCTAAGGCTTCAGCGGCGGTTGCCAGATTTCTCAGTGGTCGAGCAATGCGGCTGGCGATAAAAATACTGATCAAAGCAAGCATGAGGGCTGTGAGCCCAAGCGACATCAATGATCTGGACGTCCATAAGCTGCCTTTATCGTGCTGATAATAGGCCGCGTTCAACCATCGCCCGTCATCAAGTTGCACCGTGAAACCATACCCTTGACTGCCTGAAAACTGGAGCACTTTTGCTGGCTGTGGCATCAGCCATAAATAGGGCTTTGGCGTCATCCATGAATCAGATGCATTAGCAGTGAGCACTTTATTAGCGCTCGGCAATTGCGGGGAAGCAGAGCCGGCCCACCCTAATGTTCCGCTCGGATCGACAGAGCTATCCAATGGCAGCGAAAGCCGAGCGAGCGCTTGCAACCTCCAGTCATTTGGATCCATAGGCTTGATGTCGGTTAACCAGTACCTCAAGTAGCTACCTTCACTTGCGTGGAGAGCCTGCTCCCGCAATTCCGGCGATAGCGACTCCATCAAGCGGGTCACTGATGATGCCCGGCTGATAAACTCTGCTTTCGCTCCCGCATCGAATTTCTTGGTGTACTCATCCAAGGATATGAGGAAGGTGAGTGCCTGAGAGACGATTAGGGCCACGAGCGTCAGACCAATGATTTGTGTTGCGAGCCCCCTTCGCCAAAGACGAGTCATTCGGGGGCGACCTCGGCGCACAGACTGTAGCCACCACCCCAATGCGTTTTAATAATCGTCGGATGTTTAGGGTTTTCCTCAATTTTCTTACGGAGGCGGCTAACTTGGTTGTCAATGCTACGGTCAAATATCTCGGCTGTCCTTCCTGCCGTCAGATCAAGGAGTTGCTCCCGGCTAAGTATCAAACCTGGCCGCTCGATGAAAACCTTGAGCAAGCGAAACTCCGCGGTGCTTAGCGGAATACCGACACCATCGTCGCCGACGATTTCCTGGCGCCCCAAATCGAGCTTCCAGTGATCAATGCGGACGACCCTGCGATCTAGAGTGGCACGCGCTGGAGCCGCGCTGGTGGCACGGCGAAGCACCGCTCTAATCCGCGCAAGAAGCTCACGCGGATTAAATGGCTTCACCAGATAATCATCCGCACCGAGTTCCAGACCAATAATGCGATCGGCATCTTCGGCCATCGCCGTCAGGAATATGATAGGAGTATTGCTGGAAGTTCGAATTTCCTTGCACAGCGAGATGCCGTCCTCGCCGGGCATCATGACATCCAGGATAATCAAGTCGACAGTGTGGCGCTCAAGGAGATGCCGCAAGGCCACCCCACTTTCCGCTACGCTGACCTTATACCCCTGCTGCTCGAGATACTCCCGAACCAAGTCACGGATATCGTTATGATCGTCAACCACTACCACATGGGTGGCGTTCTGCATTGCCCTACCCTCTTATGGACTTTTTAAAGAGTAGCAAAGAGTTCTCCCTAGAAATGCGCTAAGTGTGAGGCGTGTTGCCCGAAAGCCACCGCCTCTTGAGGATTAAGCCTCAGAAGCGGCGAACACGCTAGCATTGCTTATAATTGCAAAAAATCCCTTTTTCTGCTCCCATCATAAGCGGCATACCAGCGAAGTAAAACGCTTATGTGCAAGATAGGTTCATTGACGCCGGGCGAGCCTAAAACGATCTAAAGATCCTAGGCCCGCCCAACGATTAGGTATCACAAGCTGTCAGAACCTTTTAAGGATTTCTTTCGGTCAGATCAGCCGGTGAAAGTCCCCGGGTCTCATGGTCTTGATGCATCGTTATCGCGTCGACATAAGTCACCCTGTTATCTTTAGCCGATCCCCGCTCAGCAAGTGCTGCGCTAGAAACAAGCATTAATGTAATCACTAACGTTGCATTTAAAATTTTCATGATTCACTCCTCGTGCCTAAACTGTAGTTTAAGCATCAATAAATTTTGAGCTACCCCAAACATTTAAAGTGACCTTCGAGAATTAAAAGCGCCACTCCTGTTGGCATTAATAACCACCTTATATCCGAACAGAACCGTTTAAGGGTTTCAGTTCTGCAGCGAATAGGGAAATATTAAGGGATAGATATACCTACGTTATGCCAAGTTTTTAGACATTTTGTCGCCAAATGTGACAGCGAAGCTAAACGCAGTTAAATGAGATAGATTTGCCTTTAAATATCCGAGGAAATGTGCTGTTTTAGCGCGGAGACAAACTGATACAAGTACGACACACTATTAAAGCTCAGCCATAGTAAAGTGCTCTCATTGCGTATTAAGAAGGGAGTGTCGACTATGAAAATTCCAGATTTTGACGATAGCGTAGCAGCACAATTTCAGGGGTCTGTCTTCGAAACACTCAACGTGGCGCTGTTTGTTATCACGCCACAACGGTCACACCACCTAATATGGCTAGATCATGCTTAGGGTTAGCGAAGGTGAACATTCATCGTCGAGGTTCACCACGTATCTTGAGCATGCCCAGGATGTCCTTGGGCAATGGATCGATTGGTCTCAAAAAAGCAAGGTGGCGCTTGTTATCGTAACGTCGACAGTAGGCGGCGCGGTGCGCATGCCGGGCGCCTTAATGGCTGTGTCTGAAACAGGCGAAAGTTGCGGCTATATTTCAGGCGGCTGTATCGATGCAGACGTCGTCAATCATGCGCGAGAAGCGCTTCGTTCTGGCCAAGCAGCATGGCTGAGATACGGCAATGGCTCGCCTTTTATGGATTTACCTCTCCCCTGTGGAGGCGCCATTGAGATTTGCGTCCTTCCAAATGCAAAGGACGATATCCTACGTGCGTGCCATTATCGGCTCGCCTCGCGCCTGACAGTGACACTCAACCTCTCGGAAACTGGTGATCTCAGGTTGGGACAATCGACAGTCGCTAGCGAATTGTCTTTTCCATACACACCCAAGCTCCGTCTGCGCATCGCCGGACGTGGTGCCGACAGTTTAGCGCTTGCCCGACTGGCAATGGCCAGTGGTATTCAAACCGAGCTGCAACTCCGTGATGGAATCGACATCCAAGATGCCCAGCAACTGGGAATCGACCAAGTTACCAAGTTGACGGTTCCAACATCGCTTCCGGAACTGAATGACGATCCATGGACAGCCTTTCTCCTCGCCTTCCATGATGTCGATTGGGAGCAGCAGCTCCTGGCCCAGGCCCTAAACGGCCCAGCCTTTTATATCGGCGCGGTTGGTAGCAAAAAAACTCATGCCCGCCGTTGCGAAGGACTCCGCAAGGTCGGTTTTACCGAGAGACAGATCAATAGAGTACGCGGCCCCGTTGGGTTAATTCCATCCATGCGTGACGCATCTATGCTCGCAGTCTCCGTGCTAGCCGAGATCGTTGAAGCCTATCAGAGCAAGGTGCAATTTCATCCAGCCCACTTTTATTGAACCGCAATAAAGCGTTGATGGAGTTCTTAAAGAGTCACCAAGAGTGCCTACACCTTCTTGAGCTCAATGCTTTGAAAGCCATCGGGGCCTATAAGGCCCCGATGGGATCATAATAAGAACCTGCTAACCCTTATCAGAAAGGCGCAGTTTGTATTACGAAGCTGGAGTGAGGATATAACGAATGTTCGGATCTCCGCCCCAGGCCTCTGCCACAGCACTAAGCGGTAAGCATTTATGCGGAGCATGGAAACCAGCTGCCGGTGCAGCGGCAAGCAACTCGCCAGCACCTTGGATGAGTTCATTGACAGCCACACTGCCGATACCGCTTCCGATCAGCTCCAACCCTGAACTACGCAGCATATCGCCGCGAATGGGGATCTCATCTCCCGCCACGGTGCCGAGTTGCACATAGCGGAGACGTGGCTCACCGGCACCCGAGCCACGATTTAGAGTGGCGGCCCTTAAAACATGTACAGCGGGCTCACCCCATAGGAAGTCGAGCACAATATCGACCCGCTCGTTAAACTGCTCACGCAATGCTGCCTCGCTGCCGTCATTGAGGGCGATCTTCACATCAGCGTTGAGGCTTTGAAGTTTTTTCTCATCACGGCCGACGGCGATGATCTTACCTGCGCCACAATATCGAGCGGTATCAAGTGCCATTCCACCAGCTGAGCCTGCCGCACCCAGCACCATCACCGTTTCACCTTTTCGCAGTTTGGCTCGACGTGTAAGCGCGATCCAGGACGCTAGCCCAGCCGTGGCTATGGATGCTGCGTGTATGTCAGGCAACTCATCTGGCACTGGCACCATCATGTGATTGGTAACCAATGACCGCTCTGCCATAGAACCAAACGGTGCCTTGGGGAAAAGAAAGTAGACGCGCCGTCCGCTAGCATCGACTCCTACGCCGTCAACACCCGGTATGAATCCGGCTTCTGCACCACTCGCATAGTGTTTGCCTGACGCTAATCCTTTCACAATAGGGCTTAGCGCAGTGGCATTCACCTTGACCACCGACTCTCCCTCACCGGCCACTGGCCCGCGAAAATCCTCAAACGATGGTGGAGCACCGAATTTATTCACAACAGCTGCTTTCATGATGTTTATTCCTGAATATTGATTCTTCCCACTGAAGAATTGCCGCATTGGCAATGTAGGCAGAATCAACCGAACGATCTATACTTTAAAGTCCGCTTTTTTTACGCATTCGTCCGGGTAATATATGGATCCTCTTTCTGAAGTACTCTCAATGCTAAAGCCCCGTAGCTATATCACCGCTGGCTTCGATGCAGGCGGTGCATGGGCGCTCACACTCGATGATCTAGCTGGTCGAATCAAATGCTATGCCGTCATGCAAGGCGCCTGCTGGCTGTCAATGAAAGATATGGAAGCACCAGTGCTGCTCCAGGCTGGTGACTGTTTTGTCTTGCCCAGTGGCAAAGCCGTACGTATAGGCAGCGACTTGAGCACCGAGCCTAAAAGAGCCAGCGAAGTACTTGATCCCTCTCGTAGCGGCGAAATCGTCACCTATAACGGTGGTGGCGACGTATTTCTGGTGGGCAGCCGTTTCGAAGTCAATGGACGTCACGCAGAGGCACTGCTGCAAACGTTACCACCCCTGATGCGGGTCGAGACCTCGGCTGATCGCGCCAGACTACGATGGTCGATCGAACTGATGATGGAAGAGTTGCAAGAGGCCCGCCCCGGTTCATCCTTGGTGGCACAACAGCTGGCACACATGATGTTAGTACAAGCGTTACGGTTATACCTATCGGAGCAATCTTCTAATGACATTGGTTGGTTTGCCGCGCTTGAAGATCCTCAACTCAGTAAAGCACTCAGAGCGATGCATGCGAACCCTGCACACTCCTGGACAGTTCAGGAGCTAGCGACACAAGCAGGGATGTCACGCTCTACATTTGCCGAGCGCTTTCGCCATAAGGCAGGTGAGACTCCCATCGCCTACCTGACGCGCTGGAGAATGATGCTTGCGGGGGAGCAGCTCACTCACGGTCGTGACACGCTAGCGCGAATAGCCCTGTCAGTCGGCTATGAATCCGAGCATGCGTTTAATACGGCTTTCAAGCGCGTTATGGGCATATCACCAGGGCGTTATATCAAAGCCACGTGGTGAGTCGGACATCGTGATCGCACAACACTTCAGGCGATCAGGCGCCGAGTGCCGCCTTTACCCGCTCAGGTAGGAAAGGGTAGTGCCGGAGCCGCACGCCGCCAGTGAGGCGCGCCACGGCGTTGGCGATTGCTGGCCCGACCGGCGGCAGGCCAGCCTGACCTATGCCGCCAACCGGACTCCCGCTTGTCGGCACCACCGCCACTTCGATTTCAGGCGCCTCTGACATACGAATCACCCTATAGGTATCGAAGTTTCCTTCCTGCACCTCGCCATTGACGATGTTGATCTGCTCGAATAGCGCGTGGCCGGTTCCGTTTGTGATGCCCACGATCATCATGCCTTCAATGTGGCGCGGTTGGATCGCCACCCCTGGATCTACAGCACACCAGACCTTATGCACTCTAATCACACCGGTTTCCCGGTTGAGCGACACTTCCGCAATCTGCGCACAATGAGAGCCAAATGCATCGGAATAGGCGAGGCCTAACGCCCGGCCATCACGCTCACGATCCCATTCGGCCATCTGGCCAACGGTCTCGATGACGTTGCGCGCCCGTGGCTGATCCTTCAGGAGTTCGAGCCTGAGCTGCAGAGGATCAGTTCCCCTAGCGGCTGCGATTTCATCGATAACGCATTCGATACTGAATCTGGTGTAGCCAACCCCGACGGCGAACCAGAAGCCGATGTCCAAGCCATTATCCTGGCGGATATACTCGATCCGGTGCCCTGGCACCGTGTAGTTGAAATGCGCGCCCTCGGTCACCACGTCGTCATGCCCACCCGCGCTTGCGAACAGTTCAGCATTCGTACGAGCAAAAATGGAATCGGCCACAATACGGTGCCGCCAGCCGGTGATATTCCCATTGACGTCGAGACCAACCTGAATGTGCTGCGCTTCGAGTGGTCGGAATTTATCGTGCCGGACATCGTCCTCGCGGCTCCAGATGACCTTGACCGGGCGTCCTTCCACCTCCTTGGCCAGCGACACGGCATCGACGATGAAGTCTGCCTCGGCTTTGCGGCCGAAACCACCACCAAGCAGGGTCACGTTCACCTTGACCTTATCCGGCGTCGTGCCGACCACCTCTGCAGCAAAGCCTTGCGTGCCCGTCGGTCCCTGCGTGGGCGCCCAGATTTCAACAGTGTCACCAGTCACCAGCGCCGTGGCGTTCATCGGTTCCATGGTTGCATGGCAAACCAGATCGCTCATGTAGTCGACTTCAATGACCGTTGCCGCATTCGTGATCGCGGAATCAGCATCACCCTCCGAGAACGCCTCAACGCCCGTTTGCGAGAGATCGCGCCCCACATCGCGATAATGTTCCAGCAGGCGGTCGCTTGTGTAGTTGCGAACCCGTGAGGATGTGCTCCACGTCACATTAAGCAGATCTTTGGCCCGCCGCGTCGCCTCGACCGTCTCGCCAATGATACCGACCCCGTAGGAGAGCGGAACAATATGCGTGATGCCAGGCAGGGCCCTGGCTTCCGAGTCGTCAATTCTCTCGGGTTGCTCACCCTGGACAGGCGCCCGCAATACTGCGCCATACAGCATGTCGGGAAGCTGCACATCAATGCCATAGACTGCACTCCCGTCGACCTTCGAAGGGAGGTCGATGCGGGGGATGTCACGCCTGCCGATATAGCGCCATTGATCGGTCGGCTTCAGATCGGCCTCGGTTACCTGCGGCAGCGGATCGGGAAGCGAACCATCTGTGGCGATCTGGCCATAACTGAGTGAGCGGTCGGTTCGTGCATGTACGACCCTGCCCGGTTCTGTTGTGAGCTCGCCCACTGACACGTCCAGCATGTTGGCCGCGCTCGACAGGAGAACCTTACGGGTCTGCGCGCCGGTAAGCCGTAGCAGCTCATAATAGCCGCGCGTAGATTCGCTGCCGCCCGTGAGCTGGATGCCATAGAAGCCAGGATTGCCGTATTTATCCGCATCGGATGGAGCCTGAACAATGCGAACCATCTCCCAATCAGCATCCATTTCTTCCGCGATGAGAAGCGGCAGAGTGGTCATGATGCCCTGCCCCATCTCGGAGGCAGGCGACATGATCGTCACGGTTCCATCGCCCGCGATGGTCACCCACGCATTCGGGAGGTAATCGCCCTCACCGACCAACGACATTGTTGCGCCAAAGGCATTACGAACTAGGCCACCGAATGCAACCGCAACGCCGAGACTTCCAACCGAAATAAGGAAGCTGCGCCGAGAAATCGCGTGACTGAAAATCTTGACTGTCTTGGTCATGTCTCAGGCCTCCCGTGCGGCGCGCTGTATGGCGCTGATAACCCGTACATAGGTTCCGCAGCGGCAGATATTACCGTCCATATGTTCAATGATCTGCTCACGCGTGGGATTGGGGTTACTCTCAAGAAGTGCCGCTGCTTGCATGAGCTGTCCGGACTGGCAATAGCCGCATTGCGGCACCTGTTCGTCGATCCAGGCCTTTTGAAGCGGATGGCTCGCATCTGGCGACAGCCCCTCAATCGTTGTTACTTCACGGCCAGCCACGTCCTCGAGCCAAGTCACGCAGGAGCGCGTCGGCGCGCCATCGATATGAACCGTACAGGCTCCGCACTGCGCGATGCCGCAGCCGAACTTGGTGCCAGTGAGCTGCAGATGCTCCCTGATCACCCATAGAAGCGGCGTGTCTTGCGCGGCGTCGACATCCACCACACGCCCATTGATTGTAAACGCTGTCATGACGGCTTCTCCTGGGAGGGTTACTGATTTTCGAGATAGTCGATGATCGCCGCACGCTGAGTGTCGTCGGGGACGGTGACGGTCATCCGAGTGCCTGGAACCACCTCATGCGGCGCCGCAAGAAACGTGTCGAGCGAGCGATTGTCCCAGACGATGCCTGAATCACGCATAGCATCCGAATAGCGGGTCCCTTCGATGCTGCCGGCAGCGCGGCCGATAACACCCGCGAGATGCGGGCCAATTCCGTTCTGGCCAATCTGAAGGCTGTGACAGGAACCACATCGTTGTTGAAAGAGCCTCTCGCTGCCAGTTTCCTGCGCCTTTACAGCAGTAGCCAGGGCAAAAAAACCCGCTAATATGCCCGTGGCGAACAGCAGCAAAGCGGCAAGATGAGGGGATTCGTTGGTAGTCTTCATACCGTTATATTCATATCAGGGCTGCAGTGAGAGGAGGTTGCTTCGTGCGCCTCTAAAAGATAGGCCGTCGGAGAAGTACTATCTATGCTCAGAAATCCGCTTTATCTTTGCGATCGTCCAGGATACTTGATGGAATCACTGCCAGACGTGCTGGTATTGTTCAGGCGAGCAGCTATGTATCCTCCGTTTTTGGCACGGACGTCGACGGGTCAATCCAATTTCCCTGTCAGCAAAACCGAATAAAATGACACGCGGCAATATCAGCATGACCCGACCCAAGCACTGGTAGCTAATGCGTGGAAGTGACCCGACGGAAACGGTAGACCGTCGCCGGGGGAAGATTGGCTAACGTGCGGCCTAGCAGTTCCGCTTTAATCCCAAGATGATGCTGGAACCGCTGTGAAACGGGGCAGCGAGCACCATAAGTGAACTGATAGAGCACACCCTCTGGCCTCATTTTACGAAACGCCCCCGACAGAACCGCGATCACTTTACGCGGTGACATAGAAAGTAATGGCAGGCCACTAATGACCGCACCAGCAGGTTTCCCATCGAAAAGGTCGACCATCCGAAGGCGAGTGGCGTCCATTCTCAGTATCTGGGCCTGCGGATAGAGAATACTGAGTGCAACCGCAAACTCAGGCATGGATTCAATCAGCGTCAGATCCTCTTGTTTAACACCACGTTCAATCAATGCGCGCGTAAATACCCCGGTTCCAGGCCCAAGTTCTATCACGGGCCCAGTTTCGCGCGAGATTTCAGAAGTGATAAGACCAGCTAGCGCGCTTCCTGACGGTATAACGGAAGCGACAAGTAGAGGATTTCTGGCCCATGCCAGGAAAAAACTTAATGATGTATTCGTGGTCGTGCACTGCTTCATAACCGATGCTCCTGAACGCGAGTTATAGATGGAAGAAAGTCGGTTGCATGCGCGCATTCGGTGCTTCTTATTACATTCCGCCGACTTGATACCCGTCGCATAAGCCAAAACAGGGCAATTTCTAAACACAACAGAAAACCTAGCGCTACCAGGGTTAGAACCGTTGTATTTTCAGCAGCTGACCAATGGGAAGCGAAGTAACCGATGCTAATAAATAGGCCGTTCCAAATCACGACTCCAGCAGCCGAGGCCAACAGGAAACTCCCTGAGTGACAGCGTAGAAGAGCCGCAAAGGCAGGAGCGAATAGCCTGACGGTAGGCACGAGCTGGAGCGCAAAGGCCAGTACGGTCTGGTTTCGCCGAAAAGATGTAATCCAGTGAGTGATGCGAGAAGCAGGCATTCCGAAAAATCTCCCTAATCTGTTGAGAAACCGCATAGAGCGTGACTCACCAAGCCCTCTAAAAATGTAAAAGAAGACGGTAGCCCCTAAGGTATTGCCTGTAACGGTCACCAGGAAAGCAATTGACAGCGACCAAGTTCCTTCCGCTGCTGCAATCCCAACAGCAAGCAGTAATCCATAGGAAGGTATTACCGGCACGAAACGCTCCGCAAAAGTGATAGCAAAAAGTGCTATCAAGCCATAGGCACTGAGCCATGCGGTAATGGTACTAACTGGATCGAAGTTCATAGGCTGTACTCTCCTGTCACAAGCTACTGTGAGCCCTCTCTTCACACCGCAGAGGTAGGTAGAACGGTTCGCGTGCGGCGTTCAGCTATGGTTTCAGTAGTGGTCAGTGGCAGTGAGCGTATCCGTCGGCCCGTGGCGGCTTGAAGGGCATTGGCGATGGCCCCTGCGATGGGCACGATTCCGGGCTCACCCGCCCCGCCAGGCGGCAGGCCGCTGTCGACGATCGTGACTTCAATCTCGGGTGCGTTCGCTAGGCGCAGCATCGGGAAATCGTGGAAATTCGATTCCACGACCGCGCCACTTTCCAGCGTAATGCTACTCATCAGCGCGGCTGTCACGCCAAAGGCGATTCCACCCTCCATCTGAGCGATCACAGCATCAGGATTGATCACCATTCCTACATCGATAGCGCAGAAAACGCGATCCACGGTGACAACACCATCTTCCCCAACAGTGACTTCAGCAACCTGGGCGACCACGCTGCGATAGCACTCTTCGATGGCGATGCCGCGGCCACGGCCGGGGGCCATGGCTGAACCCCATCCAGCCATCTCCGCCACCCGATTGAGCACGGTCAAATGTCGCGGACTGTTTCGAAGCAAGGCACGGCGGTAGTCCAATGGGTCTCTCCCCGCCGCCAGTGCGCATTCGTCGATGAAGCTCTCGGTGAAGAAGGTATTGAAAGAAAAGCCGTTCGAGCGCCAGAGCCCGATCGGCACGTGGCTGGCCACATGCTGGCTGCGAATGCGTCGGTTGGGAATGGCATAGTGCAGCTTGTCCCCCCCTTCGACGGTCAGACGATCGCCGTCGGGTCCGGGGTTGAACGGCAAGTTGCGGCCAGCGACAGATTCAATGACCGATTGAGCCGCAACCAGTGCGTCATAAGCGCTGGGCAGACCGTCGGGCCCTAGGACAGCACGCAGGCGTGCGGCAGCATGGCTGCGGTAGAGGCCGCGGCCGACGTCCTCCTCACGCGACCAAATCAGCTTGACCGGCCGGCCTCGGTGCCGAGTGGCCAGGAAGGCTGCCTGGGCCGCAACGTCTAGATCACCGCGTCGACCAAAAGCACCACCATTCATGGTGATGTTGCATGTGAGTGAGGTGGGCTCTACGCCTCCCCATTCCGTTCCTCGCTGCACACCGGTACGCACCCCCAGGGGAGACTGGGAAGGAACCCAGGCCTCGGCCGTCCCATCTTCACGTACGATCACGGTCGCATTCATCGGCTCCATGCAGGCATGCGTCAGAAAGGGAACCTCATAGGTTTTCTCGATTACAGACATGGAGCTGTTAGCTATGCTGGCCTCCACATCACCGTCATTGATATTTTCGTACGGCGCATCGCTGCCAAGCGCAGCTTGCAGCCTTGCGGACATCTCGGCGCTGTTAATGCCATCCCCGTCGGTTTGCGCCCACTCAATATCGAGACGCTGGGCTGCCTGTTCAGCACGCCACCAGGATTCAGCCACGACGGCCACCTGACGCCCATCAATGATCGCGACATCTCTAACGCCGGCAACGGTACGCACCTCAGCCTCGTTCACGACCCGAGCCACCTGCGCTCCAAAAACCGGCGCATGGCGGATAGAGGCATACAGCAGGCCAGGCTGAACCACATCCATTCCAAAGACCGGCTCCCCTCGGATCTTGGCGGGAAGATCCACACGGGGCTGCGACCGGCCAATCAGCCGCCAATCAGATGCCGGTTTCAGCGGGGGATCATTGGGCGGCGGCAAAACAGATGCCTCTCGAGCCAGCTCGCCATAGGACAAACTTTGGCCCGAGGCCTCGTGCCGAACAAAACCATCGGCGGTTGTCAGCTGATTTACCGGGACGCCAAGACGCGCGGCACCGGCGGCAAGCAGCATCTGTCGGGCAGCGGCACCTGCCAAACGCATCGGATACCACAGTGCCATCGTTGATGCCGAGGCGCCGGTCGCGATAAAGCCAAGAAGCCCGAGCACCCGCCGTCCGATCCAGACCACAGGCCCGCTGGCTTCCTCGGGACGCTGTTGCAAGACGTTGAACCAGCTAGCATAGGCAGGCAGAGGTTCGACCGGAAAATCAACGCTGATACGGTCATCGAAGGGAATATCAAGTTCCTCGGCCACCACCATGGCGAGACCGGTATGGATGCCCTGCCCCATCTCGGTACGTGGCACGTTAACCACTACGCGGCCATCTTCATGGATAGTAAGGAACGCATTGAGCACAGCACGATCACCATCGACATATCCATCGAGGCCATCCACATCGACCAACGCTAGGTATCCGACGCCACCTACAGCGGCAACAAGGGCGGTGCCACCAAGGGCCGCACCGGTGAGCAGAAAGGCACGTCGGGAAAGTAAAAGAGGCATGGCTGTCTCCTCAGCGCTCGGCTAGCATGGCGGCGGCACGATGAATGGCACGGCGAATACGCGGATAAGTGCCGCAGCGACAAATATTGGTGATCGTTTCATCAATGTCGGTATCTGTTGGTCGCGGCGTCGATTCCAGCAGCGCTGTGACAGCAATAATGAAACCTGGTTGACAATAACCACATTGCGGCACCTGCTCATCCAGCCAGGCTTGCTGAATGATCGATAAACGACCTTCCGCATCCGCAAGACCCTCGACAGTGACTACCGATGCGCCTGCCACAGAGCCAACCGGCGTTATACAGGAAAAGCTCGACACTCCATCAATGAGGACACGGCAAGCCCCGCATTGAGCAATACCGCATCCGTATTTCGGCCCGAGCAATTCCAGATCCTCACGAAGTACCCAAAGAAGGGGCTTGCTGGAATCTGTCTCGACGCTTACCGACGCTCCATTAACCACAAACTCAACCATGCTCTTTCTCCTCGGTTTTACCCGTTTTGCATAGGTAATCGGCTGATAGACCTTAAATCGCCTCCCCCCTTGTGGGTACTTACATGAAGTTCATGCTGGCTGTGAGTAGCTCGTCGCTAGTCCAGTGGCTGTCGTGGCTGTCACCTTGTGCAGCATCATGCGACATCGGTTCTGGAGCCCTCGCCAAGATCGACTGCCAAGTGATTTGCCATTCCGCAAGCGCTTCACCGTCGCCCTCAAAGACTAAGTCGAAGAAAGCTAAGGCCAAATCGGCGGTGGCGACTTTGACTTTGGCGTTGAGCGCACGACCGCCGGTAAGGGTGCGATCAGTGAATATGCTGTGGGAACCGCCCCGAAAAACGGCCAGAAACTTGTTCGGGCTGGTGATCGCATCGAAGATATCGATCCGATCCTCTATGCCCGAGTGATAGCCTGGGATCTGGATCACATCATCGGTCGCAGTGACGTGAATGGTAGGGATCGACACATTGTTAAGCACCGTTGCCACGTCGGACTCCCCATAGAACGGCGGTGCGGAGATCAAGACTGCCGCGGAAAAGCGTGAATCCAAGTAGTCAATCGTTTGGCCTTCTCTCACAACTTGCGCGCCAATCGTGAGTAGTGTGGTATTCGCGCCGTATGAGTGGCCTGCAATAACGAGGCGCTGACGGTTAACTGCAACACCGCGGCTGCCCATTTCATCCGAAAGCATTTGGTCAAGCGCAAAGCGTACATCGGCGGCACGTTCGATGGCCTCCGTTTCCCGCGCTGCAGCTTGCAGGCGATCGACCATCCGAAATGGATTGCCTCGCCACAATTCCTCATCACTGCCTACGTGCTGTACATGTAGGCTGGCAACGCCCTGGGCCGACCAGTGTTTTCCGAGATAGCTGTAACCTTCCCGCGAACCACCGATGCCGTGTGAAAACACGACCAACGGCACCGACATTTCAGGCGTAGCCGCCGTAGGCCAGTACAGTCGTGCGGGTACCGGGCGCGAACGATCTTGATCCACCCAGTCGAAATCAGTCACTGAATAGGTGGGCTCTGACTCTATTAACTGCGCGCTCACCGCCGAGTACGGTACGGCCAACCCCGCTAATAAAAGCATGGCGCTCACTTTTCGCCGCCACATGTTTACCTGTTTTTTTACAATCACTGTAGAGATCGGTGTGCCGCTGAACTCAGCGGATCGATCTGGAGCTATTGGTCGATGTATTGGGATATCGTTCATAAGTTGTCTGGTTCCGCACTACGCTACTTTGATAGAAGGCTGTAGTAGTAGATTTGAGAGAGATACGAAAAAAGGCGGCAGACTAAAGACTCGCTAGCGGCCAGCGAATCAATTGAGGCTTATATTTCGTTTATCAGCGACGCTGGAATTCTGAATTTCCTCAAGGGAAAACAGTGCTCCCGTCAATCGTTCCGACTCCTCCCATAACCTGATTGCAACTTCTAGATCCAGTGCTTGTGGAGGAAGTTTGGCCGCGGAAGGATAGCCTCGGGTTTCACCAAACCTATCGGGTCCGTAATAGGCACCACCTTGCGCCTGCGGTGACGTAGCGGCGAAAAGTGTTGGCAACGCCCCCTGCGCTGCTGGCTGAAACAGGAACCAAAGGTAACGACGGATGATCCCCACGACACTTTGTGCTCCAGCGCCATTGGGCAACAAGTCGGTGCGTGAAACGCCTGGATGCGCCGCAATACTCTGGATGCCCCATCCTGCGACATCGCTGCGACGTTGCAATTCGAGAGAAAACATCAAGCAGGCCAGTTTTGACTGGCCATAGGCAACCATTGGTTTATAGCTGCGCCCGGACTGCAAATCGTCGAAGTCGATCGCACCGCTACGAGCGGCAACGCTTGATAGAGTGACGATACGCGGATGATTACCATTACACAGAAGCGGCAATAGCTGGGCCGTCAAAGCAAAGTGGCCAAGATAGTTCGTACCAAACTGTAGTTCGAAATGATCGGCCGTCATTTTCCGATCTGGGGGCGCCATAACCCCTGCGTTGTTGATAAGGAGATCGATACTGTCAAATGAGGAGTGCAGATGCTTACCAAATGCTGCAATTGAATCGAGATTAGCGAGATCTAGTTCCTCAAACCACACATTCGCGTTAACAACATCATGGCGAATCCGATCAATGGCCGCCGCCCCTTTTGATGGGTTTCGGCCTGCAAGGATGACGCTCGCGCCAGCGCGAGCCAGCGCCAATGCGGTTTCTAGTCCAAGCCCACCTGTGCCAGTGACGACCGCGGTACGGCCACATTGAGAGGGGATGTCGGAATCTGTCCAGTTGGTCATGGGGCGTACCTCGCGTTAAGAAGAAAGATCAGTTGAGTGAATAAATCAGCTCATAGGCATTTCCGTATGCAGCAGTATTTACTGGCGAGATTAATTTGCGTTTAAGACGCTCGGCACGAAGGTTGTGTCCGAGCCTGGGCTTCCAGAAGCGCCAGATATGACGGATTAGGACTTAAATGTTTCGAATAGAACAGAGTGAGACGTTCAATGGCTTGATTGACGTAATCGGGCTTGTGGTACAAGTCGTAGTGGCTGGCCCCTTCTACAACGAAGAAGTCTTTCTCAGCGGCAGGTGAACTATTGAACAGCGCTTTACCATTTTTGTATTGACCAGTGTTACCGCGGCGCCCCCCAACGATCACTTGAAGAGGCTGCGTCAGCAGTTCAGGTACCAAGTTAAAGGCATCAAAGCCGAGCAGGTGGATATAGCTGGTGAAGAGCAAGCGATTACTAGAGTTGGGGTGGCGATAGCGCGACTCCCGATAGAACGTGACAGCTTCTAGTACTTCCGGATCCGTAATGCCAACGGCTTCTGCTATTTTTATGCTGTCAGGAATCCAAGGATCAAACCTCGGTTCGGCTCCGCGTGCTTCGTCTGTACGCTGCCTGCCTATTTCTTCCAACATTTTGAGGAGGTCTTCCCTTGTCTGCATCTCACGGAATGCTCGACCTATATCATTAGCCACGACCGTTCCAATGGCGTTGAAGCGCCGGTCGGTAAGCGCCGCTTTGACCGCGTATCCACCACCGGCGCAAATTCCCAGCAGCCCAACGCGTAACTCGTCTATGAAAGGCAGTGTCATCAGATAATCAACGGCGCAACGGATGTCCTCGACCCGAACGGATGGGTCTTCGAGATTTCGCGGCACCCCGCCACTTTCTCCCTGATATGACGGATCGAAAGTAAGGGTCACGAATCCTTGCTCCGCCATCTTCATTGCGTAAATCGCGCCAACCTGCTCCTTTACACTACTACCTGGCGTGGCTAGAACGAGTGCAGCATAGGTTTTGGTTTCGTCGAACCCGTTAGGAAAATGGATAATTCCGGCCAGTTCGATGGCTCTGTTTCTAAAAAAAATGCGTTTCATACTGACTCTCCTGCTTATATTGGCTGAGGCCGCCGTATGCACTGGGATACTGCATACAGCGACAGGGAAGCCTTTACTGGTGATCGATAAATTCGACCCAGCCATGTCGCTTGCTTCAAAAGGTCACCGCTAAACCATGGTTAACAAGCTGGATGAACGGCAGATCAGCTTAGTCAGGATTGGTTAAGGGGCACTTGATGGATAATGTGTGCCGGCGATCTCTTCGGTGACCGCCCACAGGCGAGCAGCGATCGCAATATCATTGGCCACAGAGGGGACGGTCGCCAGGCCAAGCGGGCCACTAACCTCCCGTTCTCCAGTCGGCCCGTAGTAGGCGCCACCTTGTGCGTCAGGCGCAGTGGCAGCATATAGCGTCGGCACTGCACCTTGGGCTGCCGTCTGGAGGTGTTCGCGGTTGGCAGACCACTGGCGCCCCTGCTCACTATCCAATCCGGGGCCGCGAGCAACCAGTTCGGTTACCGCAACACCGGGGTGGGCGGCCATGCTCTGGATGCCCCAGCCTGCCGCAGCGCTGCGCCGCTGCAGTTCGAATGCAAACATCAGGCCCGCCAGTTTGGACTGCGCATAGGCCGTCATTGGTTCGTAGGCCTGAGCGGAATGAAGATCGTCAAAATTGATGCTGCCGCGGAGGGCAGCGATACTCGACAGCGTAATGACGCGAGGCGCATCACTGTTGCGTAACAGCGGTAATAGCTCTGCAGTCAGGACGAAGTGCCCGACATAGTTGATGGCGAATTGCATCTCAAAGCCCTCTGCGGACGTACTACGCTCTGGAGGCGCCATGATGGCGGCGTTGTTGATCAAGCCATCCAGTCGGGGTAGTGAGGCGTTGAGGCGTTGGCCCAGATCACGGATTGAGGAAAGATCGGCTAAGTCAAAGGGCTCAAAGGTCACCTGAGCATCAGGCACCTCCTGTTTGATCTGATCAATCGCCTCCTGTCCCCGCTCGGGATTGCGTGCCGCGATCACTACCTGGGCCCCCGCAGCCGCGAGGGCTTTTGAGTCCTCATACCCCATACCACTGGTTCCGCCAGTGACCAGAAAAATGCGTCCTTCCTGGGAGGGCATGTCGTCAAGGCTCCAATCGGGTTTGGGCTGGTTCTGCGCCTGTGCACTAGCCGTGAAAAATAGACAGATCAAAAGCACACCAAAGGCAGCAAGACGGATGCGCAATACATTAGACATTTTTCTTTCCTCATTTTTAGTTACTGATATACATCGATAGATAAGTAATGCCAGCTCAATCTCAGCACGAGGCGTCCTACGCCATTTTGATCAGGCCTCAGCAGTAGACCGTCCCTAATTCGTACTGACATATTCATTTCGTGATTCTCATAGCCACGGCTTGGCTTGAGTTTGGGTAACACCTGATAGCACCTCTGGGACTGAAGAACTCACGCTCTTTTCTATCGGTTGTTCAAGGCCTACGTTTCCACCGCCAGGCCCACCGTTAGTTAGCGTTAGTGCTCGGGCGGCCTGCGCGCGACCCATCCAGAGGCCCAGCGCAGCCCAGACTAATGCCAGAGGTACGACCACACTCACCAGTCCCCCTACTGCCAGCCCTAATCGCCCAAGCGCGCCCTCAGTTTGGGCACCAACAACATCACCAGCACGGTAAATGAAGGTGTCTACAAAGGCCTTGGCCTTGTACTTGTCTTCTCGTCCGACCACCGTAAATAGCGCCTCCCTTGCTGGTCGGGTGACGCCACGTTGAAGCGCACGCGTAGTAGCCTCTAGAAGGATTAACACCACGAACGACCCGTATATCGCCAACCCGATAAAGCCAAGGGCGGTAGCCACCGGTAAAATCGCCAGCGCCACACCCAGGCCGAAGCGCTGGATGATCTTACCGGTCAGGGTAAGTTGCAGAATCAGTACCGCTACCTGCGTCCACATATCGATGTTGCCTAGTATTTCCGCACGCGCATCGATGCTATCTGATACCGCTGCGACCATCTGCAGGCGGGTGAAGTAGATAAATGTTGCGAGCACAGTCATTAACAGGATGTACCCAGCGATACCGGTCAGATAGCGTGATCGGAAAACGGCACGTAGACCTGCCAAGGCGCTGCCACCTATACGCTCGTATTCGCTAATGAATCCGGCCGTGGGGGTGGGCGTGTCAGAGCTAGCCTGATCCGGTGCCACACGCACCAGCAGCCAAGCCAAAGAGAGAGCTAGCAGCAAGAAACCACCGGCGACAAGCAGCAGGCTGGGCGTACCCAATGGCAGGGCCAGTTGCGACGTAAGCCACGGGCCAAAAATCGCGCCGAGGGTGCCACCGACCGAGATAAGGGCGAAGAAACGTTTGCCCTGCTCACTGGTGAAGCGGTCAGCCAGCAACGCCCAGAACACCATCGTGACGAACAGGTTGAACACACTGAACCAAACAAAAAATACCTGTCCACTGCGCTGACCCACGGCGGCGGGCGCGAACACCAGCAATGCCCAAAAGGCCACCAAACTCAGCACGAAGAATGTGTAGGTCGCTCCGATGAACTGTAGTCGCTTCAAGCGACTGACCAGCCAGCCGAACAGTGGATTCACTGCCAGCGTCACCAATGCGGTACCGATAAACAGCCAACGGACACTCTCGATACCGCGTTCCATACCTAGCGCATCACGAACAGGGCGCAACAGCATCAATGCGGTCAATATACAAAAGAAGAACAGTGCTGCAATTAGCACAGGCCCAACCTCCTCAAGGCGGAGATTGAAGAGGGTTTTCAATAGACGTGGACGTTGTGCCACCGAAGTCTTGGTTCTGCTCATTGGATAGCGTCCTGGGTTGAAGCACACCACAAAGGCGTCTTTAATACTCAGTCGAAGCGGCTGATGTCGCAGTATTTACCGGTGAGATTAATTTGTGTTTAAGACGATTAGGGCAAAGTTGTTGCCGCTGTAAGCGACCGTATCCAGCGATCGCCAGCCACCTAACAGCTTTTAAGCACAGGCCTTAATCCGTTATTAATGTCGATGTAGGAATATCGCTGCCCTCCCCTTATTACTCAAGCTGCCCGCTATGGATGCGATCCTGCTTGTTGAAGACGACCACATTCTTGATCGTGCGCTCTCGGCCAGAAGAGGAGGCGCGTCGTACATTGCAAAGATGTGATATCTGCACGAACCGCGCTGGTTGAGCACCCATTCGTCGCTGTGCTACTTGATCTAGACCTGCTTGGCAGCTTTATCAGATATCACATGCTGTCAGAACCTTTTAAGGGTTTCTGTCGGTCAGTTCAGACGGTGAAAATTCCCGGGTCTCGTAGCCTTGATGCATCGTTATCACGTCGACATAAGGAACGCTGTTATCTTTAGCCGTCCCCCGCTCCGCAAGTGCTGTATGAGAGACAAGCATTAATATAATAACTAACGCTGCGTTTAACATTTTCATGATTCACTCCTCATGCCTAAACCGTGGCTTAAGCATCAATAAATTTTGAGTTAACCCAAACAATTAAAGTGATCTTCGAGAATTAAGAGAGCCACTCCTGCTTGGTATTAATAACTACCTTGTATCCGTCCAGAACCATTTAAGGGTTTCAGATCTGCAGCGAACAGGGGAATATTAAGGGGTAGATATACCCACGATATGCCAAGCTCTTCGACGTTTTGTCGCCAAATGTGACAGCTAAGCTAAGTAACATTAAATAAGTTCTATTTGCCATTAAATATTCAAGCAAATGTGTTGTTTTAGCGCTGAGACAAACTGATACAAGTACGACACACTATTAAAGCTCAGCCATAGTAAAGTGCTCTCATTGCGTATTAAGAAGGGAGTATCGACTATGAAAATTCCAGATTTTTACGATAGCGTAGCAGCGCAATTTCAGGGGTCTGTCTTCGAAACACTCAACGTAGCGCTGTTCGTTATCACGCCAAAACTGTCCCGCCATTTAATATGGCTAGATCATGCTTAGGGTTAGAGAAGGCCGATATTGATACATAGGCCCGTCTAGCATAAGCGCAATTGCTCAATCGGTAATCCTTGCAAGCACACCGATGAACTTACGAAGAAGGTTGTCATGCATATTTTAAGGCGCAAACCCCTCAACCCATCTAACCTTCCCGATACTTTGACCGAAGGCCATAGTCAGGCAGTTATAGTGCAGGGTGGCACCCGGTTGCTAATGTCCAGTCAGGTGGGGGTCGATATCCAAGGAGATTTGGCGGGTCCCGAACTGGCCGAGCAGACTGAAGCGGCCCTGGACAATGTCGAGCGGTTGCTAAAAGGCCTCGACGGCGATCTCTCACGAGTGGTGATGTTGAGAATCTACTTAGCCGAATACGCTCGCTACGATCAACAAGTGGTGATGGAGGCGCTGAAGCATCGCTTCCCTATCGCGCCGCCTGCTGCCACTTGGTTAATTGTGTACGGCCTTGCCGAACCGGAATGGTTAGTCGCTATCGAAGCCGAAGCTGTGCTGCCCGGGTTTGTCTTGAATAGTTAAGTAGTTTTAATCCATTAATCATATTTTTACTCGTTTGCCAGCGCACAGCCCGTTTACCCGCCCCTTCTAAGGATAGGACGCGGTAACCCTCTGTCAGAAGCAAGCTCCTAAAAATGGAGTGGTTCATGTTTCGCCGTCTTAACATCCTACTTTTACTTCTCTTGCTGAACTCCTGTGCTTTACCGCCAGATTCCCCACGTTTTCGACCTTCAGAAAGTCTACCTCCATATGAGCAAGAGAATTTTGAACAATATGTGCGCGAAACCCGTGCATGGATTGCCGATAACCGCGCCTTCATCGGTGAAGATCGGGAGCTTGAAATAGAGCTCAATACACCGTTCGAAATTCGCCCTGATGAACCGGCGAAGCACGGTATCCTTTTAGTGCACGGACTGGGTGCCAGCCCGTGGTATTTCATTGATATCGCCACCGCCATGGCGAATGACGGCTGGCTGGTTCGCTCTATCCTTCTGCCTGGCCACGGCACACGTCCTGCCGATTTGATGCTAGCTGATAATAAGGATTGGGGAAAAATCATTGCCCATCACGCCAACCTGCTGGCAGTCGAGGTCGATGAACTTTGGCTTGGCGGTTTCTCAACTGGCGGTAATCTGGTCACCTCTCATGCGTATACAGATGACAATGTCGATGGGCTACTGCTGTTTTCCCCTGGGTTTTATCCCGATACCAACTACCTGTTTCTCACCCCGGCCATTTCCTATTTTTGGGACTGGCTTAATATCGATGACGAAGACAATATCGCTACTTACCAGTCGCTTCCTAGTCGCGGGGCCTCTCTCTATTATCGTTCGGTCAGCACCGTGCAAAAAAACCTCAAAAGCGCACAATTTGACAAACCTGTCCTGATGACGATGAGTCAACATGATAGTGTCCTTGTCCCCAATACGATGCTCACTGCTTTTCAAAACCGCTTTCCCAATCCCAAATCACGCTTCGTTTGGTACGGTGAAAGCCCGCCCAACCTGAACGATCCACGTGTTACCACCCTTAGCAGTAGCCTACCCGATCGACGCATTAGCACCTTCTCTCATATGAACGTGCTGTTTGCACCTGAAAACGCCTATTACGGTGAAGCAGGAAGCTACATCATGTTTGAGAATGGTCAGGACGATATACCCCGCCCCGCCAACCCTGAAGATCTTTGGTTCGGTGCATGGGGGCAAAGCGAAGAGGAAAAATATCATGCTCGCCTGACCTGGAATCCCTATTTTGTCGAACTCCTAGACAATATTCGGGAGGTGGCAGTCGACTAACTGGCCGGGTAGGCTAACTTGTTCTTCCTGCATCGTTAAGTAAGTGAACAAGTACGGCAACGTTGAGAGGGAGTATCAGAAGCTTTCCAGCTAGTCATGATCCGCACCTTACGTTAAGAAGAAGTAAGATCAGTTGAGTACCTAACTCCTCTCATAGGCAGTAACATATTAAACAGTTTTTACTGGCGAGATTAATTTGCGTTTCCGACGATTAGGGCAAAGTTGTTACCACTGTAAGCGACCGTGTCCAGCAATCGCCGGCCACCTAACAGTCTTTAAGTACATGCCTTAATCCGTTATTAATGTCGCTGTAGGAATATCGCTGCCCTCCCCTTATTACTCGAGCTGCCCGCTATGGATGCGATCCTCCTTGTTGAAGACGACCACATGCTGGGTCGTGCGCTGTCATCCGCCCTTGGTCAGGAAGGCTGGCGCGTTGTGCATTGCAAAGACGTTGCATCCGCACACACAGCGCTGGTCGACCACGCATTCGTCGCGGTTCTACTTGATCTCGGGCTGCCGGGCGGCTCAGGATTGGAGGTGCTGTCCTCGATGCGCAGTCGCTACGACCCGACGCCGGTGCTGATCATTACCGCACGCGATCAGTTGAGCGACCGCGTCCGCGGGCTTGACGTTGGTGCTGACGACTACATCGTCAAGCCGTTTCAGCGCGACGAAATGCTGGCGCGGCTTCGCGCGGTACTGCGCCGCAGCCGTGGCGCAGTAACCCCCGTGTTGCGGTGGCGTGATGTCGAGATCGATCCCGCTGCGCGGGTTGTGACCCGTGAAGGTCAGCGTATTAGCCTTAGTGCGCACGAGTTCCGTCTACTGCTGGCACTGTTCGAGTCGCGTGGTCGTGTTCTCAGTCGTGATCAATTGCAAGATCGGCTCTACGGCGACGATACGGAGATCGGCAGCAACACCGTTGCGGTCTTCGTGCACCAACTGCGCCGCAAGCTCAGCGATGGCGTAGTGGTAACGGAGCTTGGATTCGGCTATCGCCTCGGGGATGAACACTAATGCGCGCGCTACGCACGCGGTTGCTGGTTGCGCTGGCCACAGTGCTGCTCTCTACTTGGGCTATCGGGTTCGCCATTCAGTACGTAAACGTACTGGAGCGCCAGGGTGGCGAGATAGATGGCATGCTGCGCAATATTGCCGAGCAGATACTGCAGTCGTTGCCTGCGGACATCGCCACCGCAGGCCAACAACAGCAATTTCTGCTCAGCGGCGAGACGGTGCCAGCGGAAGGCAAGTTCGGAGCGCTCGGTTTCCAAGCCTGGGAGCATGGCACTGGGCGACGATTGATGTCTTCGCGTCCGGCACCCGCGCACCCGATGGCGCCGGACTTCGTTGATGGCTTTGCCGATGCAACCGTTGCTGGCGTGTCCTGGCGCGTATTCGCCGTCAGCGATGCCGACCAACGGGTGCAGGTGCAGGTCGGCGTGCCAACATCGGCCATCCGGGCGGAATTGATGCGATGGCTCGGCCCGACCCTACTCACAGCACTGTTGCTCCTGTTCGGTATCGGTGTCGCGATATGGCTGGTGATCCACTGGTCGCTGAGACCAGTGCTGCGCGTCAGCAAGTCGCTCTCTACGCGTGCCCCTCTCGATCTGGCACCGTTGCCCGAACATGGATTACCAAACGAATTCACGCCGCTGGTGCGTTCGTTCAACCAGTTGATGGCGCGATTGGCGCAGGCGCTTCAGCATGAACGCGAGTTCATCGGTGAGGCCGCCCATGAGCTACGCACGCCGTTGGCAGCGCTGCTGACTCAGGCGCAGGTGCTACAGCACGCCAGCGACCAAGAAGAAGCGGGCGAAGCGCTCGAGCATCTCATCGCTGGTATAGAACGCACCTCGCGACTGGCGCAACAACTGCTTGATACCGCGCGGGTAGAATCCGGCGGTTCCGCCGCGCGCGCGCAGGATGTGGATCTGGCAATGATTGCGGGGATGGTGGCCGACGAGTTCGAGTTGGTTGCGTTACGCAGTGACCAATCAATCGAAGTCGAAGGAGGTCACGCGCCAGTACATGGCGACATTGATGACCTCGGCATACTGGTTCGCAACCTGCTCGACAATGCCTTACGTCATGGAGGCCCGGGCACGCGTGTACGGCTGGAAACTTGGGTCGAAGATGAAGGACATGCTCGAATGGCGACCCTAAGCGTTGCTGATAATGGCCCTGGCATTACCGATGGCGATTACGAGCGCGTATTCGAGCGATTCTACCGCGCCGAGAACGGTCATCGTACTCAGGGCATTGGCATGGGCCTTTCGTTAGTCGAACGCGTGGTCACTTCGCATGGCGGACAGTTAAGATGTGGCGTCGGTCTTGAAGGTCGTGGATTTGGCATCACAATCCAATTACCGGCATCCAAAGGGCAGAGATAGTCCCACCTCTCACCTTAAAGCCTCTCAACTAGCTGACGATTGCGCTTTTAGGCCAGAATACGTAACCCCCTTGTGCAACATATCCGTTGTTGGAACACCAACGATGCGGCACTTGAACTTTGCCGGGGCTTTTTATGCACTATCTAACGCGCACGAATTCTGCACTGACTCGCCCTCCATCAGGGCGAGTGAACGTTTCGTGCATCCTATCGCCTTCCACTCTCAGTTGAAGCTCCCGCGAGCTTCTTTCACTGCCCACCCAGTTAGGGAACGTAGAACCCTCGACGTAATTACCGGCGAAGCGCCCCTGTTCATCGACGGTATAACTACCAAAGAAGCCAATACTCGAAGCCATGGCACGGCTATTCTCTTCGTCGGTGCCACCACCACGTGAATTTGACTCAAAACACTCGGTGTCACCATTGGTTAATACCTCGACGAAGTGCATGTCAGCAGTGAAAACCAGCATGCCCTGTGGATTCTCACCGTAGGGATGCTCGGTAGTCCCATCGCTTTCCAATGTAGCAGACACCATGCGCCACGTTCCGGCGACCTGATTGGGTTCGGAAGGAGACAGTAAAGGCTCGCTAGCCTGAGTAGCTACAGCGGCCGCAAGTAATAAAGTGCCAGTTATAATTCCTAGCTTCATAAGGATGCTCCTGACGGGTTCTGAAGAGATATTTATTCTGTTGTTTTTAACTGTTGAGATAAATACCTATATTTCGCATGACCTAGTGATTAAATACCACCAACAGAAGTGCTTCAGCGCCTAGCTGCCTGAGCTTATCTGCACTTTAGCCGGAGCGGGCCAACCCTAGAACTTGATGGCCACTAGCAAGTAGCTCTCTCGTAACGGCTATGCCTAAAAAGCCTGTCGCATCAGTCAAAAACATCTTCATAACGCTTCCCCTTCCTCCCAGTGAATGCTTGTCATGGGAGAGAATATCGATCAATCTTTATCCAGATAAATAAGCGGCTTTATAGGGGTATAATGACTAACAAGCTAGCTCCTGCGATTCCAATAACCTTGGTGCTTTCTTAAAGGATCGGCGGCAGCGACTTGACGCGCTAGCACTTGGTTTCGGAGGGCGCCGGAGGACACTTGGCCTTCGGCGTGAAGAAGTCGCTCAGCGAGCCCATATCAGCACAACATGGTATACGTGGCTCGAACAGGGACGTGGGGGCGCACCATCAGTGCGCGTACTCGAAAGCCTTGCTAAGGCGCTGATGCTGACCGAAGCCGAGCGCGAGCATCTATTCTTGGTCGGCATCGGTCACCCGCCGAAAGCCCACTCCTCTGTTCAAGAAGGTATCTCGGAACGACTACAACGATTTCTCGACGCTATGCCTATGATCCCTGCGACCGTCGCAACGTCGACATGGGACATTGTTGGCTGGAACCGAGCAGCTCAACTAGCGCTCACGGATTACCCGGCACTACCTCCCGATCAACGAAACATATTGAGGCTCATGTTCCTTGATCCAGCGACACGCGCTGCCCAAAACGACTGGGAAACAGTGGCACGGTTTCTAGTGGCAACCTTTCGCGCAGAAACCGCACGTATGGGGGAGAACCCGCGATCTGCTGGACTCGTGGCGGAAATATCCAGCAAGAGTACGGATTTCAAGCGCATGTGGAGAGCAAACGATGTTCATACCGCTGGGGAAGGATCGAAGACAATTTTCCACGCAGTGGTAGGAGAAATTACCTTCGAGTTTTCATCCTTTGCGATTGACGGGCGGCCGGATCTAAAACTGATGACCTACAACCCGGCGGAGCGCTCCGACTTGGAAAAAATGGATCGGCTGAGCCACTCCGGATAACCTGTCGGCCGACCCTTTTAAAGGTGCTAATCGGCGTAGGCTGAGTCGATCGCACCATCGAAGACCACGAAGGCGACACAGAACTCTGACAAGCAATTGTCAGAGTGCAACTGGCCTCCAGGCTGATACCAATAGGCGCCCGCTGTCTGAATCGGCACGTCCGCTTCAAGCTGACCTTCATCCCAGTGCTTCATAGTCCCCTCCATAAGCGACAGGTGGTAAGCCGCGCTATGACTGTGGAAGCGACCGCCATAATTCAGAGGGAACCGAAACAGCGCTGCCGATGGGCCAGTCTGAGGATTCCCCCACAGCACCGAGATCTGAGGGCTGTTTGGATTATCAGCGTAAAGCGGCGTGAAGCGAGCCTCGGCAGCTTCGTAAGGAACCACGTACGTTCTTCCTTCGGTGGGCGGGATTTGGTCGACGTCGCTCGAATATGCAGGGATGCAGACCAACGAGCCAAGCAGCGAAGCGGCGCATGCCAAAAAAGCAGAGCGGGCCCCTAATCCAGTCCTGTCCGTTCTTCTTAAGGCATGTAAGCTGAACACTACCATGATGCTTTCTCCATTTAGAGGGTGGCGCAAGCGTGTTGCCTGCCGCCGAGAAAGCTGGATTGTGTGCATACCTCACATCCTGGTAAATATGTTTTGTTATAGGGGTAAAAGCACTAACAGGTTGGGCAAACCAGTGCAGTCACTGCACGTTCTTGAAAGAGTGCTAGAGAGCCTAGACGCTATTTTCATCACTTTCAGCGATCTATGCTGGGTTGACGCCAGCCCCATTGAGACCAACTGCGTGGCTATACGAAGCGGGCGTTGCCCCACGACTATACTGCCTCGGAGAAACTCCCATTACCCGCTTAAACGCAGTGCTGAACGCGCTTTCGGATTCGTATCCAAGGGATAATGAAATAACGGAAACGGGATCTTGGGAGTTCTCCAACTTCTCTCCCGCCAGCATCATGCGCCAGCGCGTCACGTACTCCATGGGCGATGCTCCTATCGTTTCCCTGAACTTCTGAGCGAACGCCGAGCGCGACATACAGGCGCACTCGGCCAGCGCCTGCAGCGTCCAGCGGTGTGCAGGGTCGGCATGGATCGCATTAATTGCCGGCCCCAACTGTTTGTCCGCTACCCCCAAAAGCCATCCCCCACCGTTAATGACTCCTTCCGCCATATGAAGCCTTAGTGCCTGTACCAGCATCATATGAGCGAGGTGCTGGGCAATCAGGAAACCACCGGGCTCGGGGTCGTGCAACTCCTTCATCATGCGTTCCACAGACCACCTTAATGCAGCCTGTTCTGTCTCGTTGTGGATGTGGACAATGGGCGGCAGCATGCCCATCAGCATATCGGCATGCCCCCCACTGACGCCGAACCGGCTGCCCACGATAAAGAAATCGCCCCCGCCGTTGACCTTCACGACGGTGCCAGTACGTGGTGGGGGAAAATAGTTGCTGGAGGGCTCTGGTGGCAACGACATATCGCTCGCCAACCGAAAAGGGCGTCCGCTCGGTAGAACGAAACAGTCGCCCTTCTGCAGATGTACGGCCTCCGGAACACCATCGACGGCCAACCAACATTCGCCGGAGACTACGGCATAACACTTGAGGAGCTTACGCTGATCCGGAAATTGGAGTGACCATGCACCGCCAGCCTCCACTCCAGAGGAGACATAGCTTCGCGGTTTCAGTAGCGAGAGTACATCTGATAGGGGATCCATGGGTTCTCCTGGACGATTGCAAAGATAAGCAGGACAAACGCGCATAGACCAACCTGCACGCACCCCTTATGGTCGCAGAGTACTCGACTCTGGCAGACACCGCGAGACCTAACTAAACGCTAAGTCACCCGCGCTCATTGTCATCCATGCCAACAATCTGACCATTTCCATACGGCGCTTAGGCCCAAAAATACGAACAGCATTATAGAGGACAAAACTCTGATGCCATCAATTGAAAGCCCCACTCATTTTAGCGCCGCGTGCTATGGGAGTGAATATATCATCACATCGGAGCCCAACAATTTCGCTTATCGGAAAAGCGCGGCGGCGGAATGCTTTCCTCAGGTTCTCAACCGATGAGGTGGACTTCGGTTGCCCAACGAGGGGGCTCAATACTCACCTTACTTCTACTTACCGCCTGCGATGCGCAGCCCAGGCACGTCAGCGCGAATGAACCGGCTGCAGAGATGCATGTCGCTGTGGCACAAGCAGAACGAGCTACGTTCGGGGAACGCTTCTCTATCTCCGGAACCCTAACCGCTGAACGCCAAGCACAGCTTTCTCCTCGCGCCGACGGACTGGTTTCTCTGATACACGTGGATTCAGGTGAATTTGTCGACGCAGGACAGACACTCGCTGAACTCGACCCTACCGTTGTACACCATGGCCTCTTGCGAATCCGTGCCGAGGCAATTGAGGCGGACGCCGCCGTGCGCGAGGCAGAGCGCCTAGTCTTAGAGGCGCAGCGGCTTAACGAACAACGAGCCATCGCGGCTACGGAGGTCGGAGCACGCACTGCTGCACTGGATCTGGCACGAGCGGTAGCCGATTTCGCCCACGCCAGTGTGCGCGAGCAAGAAGAGATCGTCGCGCGGCACATGCTCCCAGCGCCATTCCCCGGGGTGATAGCGGAGAAACATGCTGAGGTCGGCGAATGGGTACAGCGCGGCACGCCGGTGCTGACGTTGGTGTCGACCGACCGCGTCAGGCTGGATCTGCGCGTGCCACAGGAACGCTTCAGCCAAATCGACGAAGATGCACAGGTGCGTGTATTTCCCGACGCACTCGACGGCACGTCGTTGCCTGCGCGCGTCAGTGCGCGGGTTCCCGTTACCGATCCTGGTACCAGAACGTTCTTGTTACGATTATTGGTGGATGTTTCTGATGGCTACCTGTTGCCAGGCACTTCGGCCCGCGCAGAGATTTCACTCGCGCAAACGGATACCAGTGCCATCGCAATCAGTCGCGACGCCGTGCTTCGACAGCCCGACGGCAACCACAGCGTCTACGTTGTTGAAGATGTCGACGGACAATCGGTGGCGCGCAGGCATACCGTGCGCATTCTCAATGATTTAAATGGCCAGGTCGCTGTCGTTGGCGACGCTATAACAGAAGATTCCTGGGTTGTAATCCGCGGCAACGAAACTCTGGCAGATGGTCAGCCTGTGCATGTGGTGGAGCGCTAACATATGGGTTTTGAACGTATTCTCCATCACGGCACACTAATCGCGGTTGCCATTCTCATACTGTGTGTACTGGGAATCAGCGCCGCGTTGCGCGTACCGGTGCAGATGATCCCCGACCTGGAGGTACGCACCATCAGCGTAGATACACGCTGGCCGGGAGCATCGCCGCGTGACGTAGAACAGGAAATCCTCATCGATCAGGAGCAGTACCTACGGATACTACCCAACCTAGGCCGCATGGTTTCCACTGCCACTACGGGGCAGGCTAGCATCGAGCTAGAGTTCCCTTTCGGCGTCGATATTAACGAGGCCCTGATCAGAACTAATAACGCGCTCAACCAGGTCTCAAGATATCCGGAAAATGCTGATGCCCCGGCGCTGACCACGATTTCCTCGTCAGATCAGCCGTTCATGTACTTCCGTATCGGGCCTCACTCGGAAGTTGGAGCCAGCCTCGACCTGGCCATGGTGCGCCATTTCTTGGAGGATCAAGTTAGGCCGCGCCTCGAACGCATCGAAGGCGTCTCACTGGTCGAGATTATGGGCGCGGAAGAACGACAGGTTCGCATCGAGGTCGATCCCTATCGACTTGCCGAGCGTGGGTTGGATATGGCAGACATCCGCAATACCTTGCGCCTGCGCAACCTTGATCGATCAGGTGGTGATCTGGATAACGGCAAGCGCAGTGTGCTGGTACGTACGGTTGGGCGTTTTAGGGAACCGAGCGATATCGGCCAGCTGATCGTTGCCGAGCGCGACGGCGCTTTGATTCGACTAGCCGACCTCGCTAGCATCCAGCTCAGTCATCATGAATTACGCAGTTCGTCTTATTACAATGGATTGCCAGCCTTGATTCTTGCGGTACGGCGAGAAACGGGATCGAACGTCGTCCAGACTAAATACGCCGTGTTGCCAGAGGTCGACGTCGTCAATACGGAGGTTTTGATGCCACAGGGCCTCGAGATGACCCTGGTTAATGAAGACGCGCATTACGTCGAGGCATCAGTCACCAATATATGGACTAACCTGCTACTGGGCACGCTGCTAGCGACCCTGACGATGTATGCCTTCCTGCGCTCAGCGCGCAGCACCTTCGTTGCGGCGGTTGCCATTCCAATCTGCACCATCGCCGCCTTCATCGGCTTACTGCTAGCGGGACGTACGCTCAACGTGATCTCGATGGCGGGTGTAGCATTCGCCATTGGCATGACGCTAGATAACACGATCGTGGTGCTGGAAAGCATTGACCAATCGCGCCGACGTGGTCTCAAGCCTTTCGATGCAGCCGTGGCCGGCGTAAGCCGAGTCTGGCCTGCCGTCTTGGCTTGTACGCTAACCACTGTCCTCGTATTTGCACCCACGCTGTTTATTCAGGAGGAAGCTGGGCAGCTCTACTCGGATATCGCTATTGCTATCTGCGCCTCCATTCTGGCGTCGATGGCAGTCGCGGTAACGGTGCTCCCGGCCATGGCTGCATGGCTGCTGCCTCAACACCCATTAGGCACGTCTGCCGAAGTAAGTTCGTTCGACCAGATTAGCCGCTGGATCAGCAAGTTCTATAGCAGTTCGATACGCCGCGCGGCTGTTCTAAGCGGAATGCTTGGTGCAGCTGTATGTACCGTACTATGGCTGACACCACCGGCCGAGTACCTGCCAGAAGGCGAAGAGGCGCGCATCTTCTCGCGCATGATCGCACCACCGGGCTACAACCTGACGGAGATGGAGGGCATTGCGCAAGAGCTAATTCCGGAGTTGCAGCAGCGTATTGAGGACGTTCCGGAGCGCTTCCATCAGGGCGAGACAAATATACCCGCGATGCGGTTTTTCACCATGTTCGTGGATCCTCAAGGTATCAGCATAATCACTGACCCCAAAGATCCTGGCGATATTGACGCCTTAATGGTCGCACTGGAGGCGCGTTTCACTGCCTGGCCAGGCATGCGCTCATTTGCCTCGCGCGGATCCATCATCTCCAGCAACGACGGCGGCACGCGCAGCATCAACCTGAACGTTTCCGGCTCTAATCTTTCTGAAATTTATCAGGTGGCAGGTCTCGCCTATGCACGTGCGGAAACGCTCTTCGATAACGCGCAGATAAGCTCCGAACCAAGCTCGTTGAGTTTGGATCAATCGCAGCTAGAGATTCGGCCACGTTGGGAACGCCTCGCTGAGGTTGGTCTGGATGCAGATCGATTCGGCTACTCGGTAGCGGCACTAAGCGATGGCGCATTCGCCGATGAAATGATCCTCGACGACCGCCGGGTCGACATTTATTTGTTTAGCAGCGCAGGCAGCGAGCAACAAGTGGATCGATTCCGTGCCCTGCCTGTCGCCACGCCATCGGGGACAGTCCTACCACTTTCCGCGCTGGCCGACTTACACGAGTCTGCCGATACCGACAGCATTCGTAGGTTAAATGGCCGTCGAACCGTCACGCTGAACATCATTCCACCACGTTCGGTGGCACTCGAAACGGGTGTCGAGCGAGTGAGCACCGAGTTAATCGAGTCGATGCGCACTGCTGGTGAAATACCTCATGGCATCTCAATGGATATTACAGGCGCCAGCGACCAGTTGCAGGCGACCCGTGAAGCAGTATCGGGAAATTTCATGATTGCCGTGCTGCTGTGCTATCTGATGCTGGTAGCGGTCTTCCGTCACTGGGGACGGCCGCTGTTCGTCATGGCCACGATTCCCTTGGGTCTCGCGGGTGGAATCATCGGACTTACGATGCTCAATCGCATCGGTGCTCATTTTGGCATTCACCAGCCGTTGGACATGATCACGCTGCTTGGCTTCCTGGTACTCCTTGGCGCGGTAGTCAATAACCCGATCCTGATCGTGCAGGAAGCCTACAAGCGCCTAGAGGAAGGTGCTGAATCGATCACCTCAGCAGTAGAAGATGCGGTACGCATTCGCCTGAGAGCAATACTGATGTCCAGCCTAACGACCATTTTAGGCGTAGCACCGTTGGTACTTATTCCTGGTGCGGGTACAGAGCTTTATCGTGGCCTGGGGGCCATCGTGATGTTCGGCATTGCATTCTCCTCCGTTGTTACGCTGTCCTTCTTACCCAGCCTTATTGTCACCATCATCAGTTGGCAAAAGCGTCTAGCCGGACGGGCATCACAATGGTGGGCTCAACTTCCAAGGCAATAAAACCATGTAAATTCAGGACGAACAAAAAAGTAAACCGGATTTTAAAGCATAGCTCGTACAGTTAAACGTACCTATCTTATGACATGTTCAGAACACGATATGGTTCCACCTCTCAGCCAAAGGAGGTGACATATGAACAACAAACAATTTCATCGTACTGAGCAATGCATAGGAATAAAAGATGTTGATCGGCGCCGATTTCTTGGTGGAGTGTCGCATTGGGTGCAGGCTTGGCTATTAGCCTGGGAATATCGCCTCTGGCGATCACAGCTAATTGGGCAACAGACATGCTAATCGTTGTTACTGCACCGACTGGAAATATCGGTTCTCAGGTGCTGACGAACTTACTGGCTAGCGGTGCAATGATTCGAGTTATCGCACGCGATCTATCGCGGCTTCCAACACATATACTTGAGCAAGTTGAGGTCATTCAGGGCTCGCACAATGATGCGAGCACCATTGATCAGGCGCTTGAGGGTGCCAATAGCCTGTTTTGGTTATGCCCTCCGGACCCTCACGCCAAAAGTGTTATGAGCGCCTATGTAGACTTCACTCGCCCCGCCTACGAGGCAATCAAGCGGCATGGCATGGGAAGTGTGGTCAGCATTTCGGCGCTTGGAAGGGGCACCCCAATGGCTGCAAATGCAGGTTACGTCACTGCGTCTCTGGCGATGGACGACTTGATTGCGAGCACAGGCGTGGCGCTAAGAGCGCTAACCATGCCGTCGTTCATGGATAATATTGCTCGCCAGGCCTCATCGATTCGCGACCAGGGCAGGTTCTTTCTACCTATCGATGATGACCGCAAGTTACCGGCAGTGGCTACCCGGGATATTGCTACCGTCGCTGCGAAACTGCTGCTTGATACCTCTTGTGACGGTACTGGGGAAGTGGCTGTGCTCGGTCCAGACGACCTCTCCTTTAACGACATGGCAGATATCATGTCCGACGTTCTTGCTAAGCCCATACATTACCAACAGGTAAGTTTCGAAGTTTACAAGGCGGGTTTCATTGAACGCGGTATGTCGGATGCAATGGCGCAAGGCCTTACCGACATGACTCACGCCAAGAATGAAGGGCTCGATAATGCAGTGCTGCGCACAGATAAGAACAGCACACCCACCAGCTTTAGACAGTGGTGTGAAGAAGAGCTGCGGCCGATGATACTTCTTTAGAAAATTCGCACACGTTTGCTTCATGACTCATCCCACTTACCGAAGTAGCGAGAAAATAAGTCTCTATTTTTAGACATTAGCGTTGGCTAAAACTGAATCCAAATACTGGCCTAGATTCATTGGCGCCAGCCGCTTGACAGATGCAGGGATCTCGCAATAACAAGTTAAGTTATGACAAGGAGTTCTAATGATTTTAAACCCGCTTGGACACCTTGGATTCATTGAGATACGCCCGACACATCCTAGCAAGCTGTTCGCGAAAGGTAGGCAAACGCGTGGCTGTATCGTCACCCTCGAATATTTGGCGCGTTCCGCCGGTCACTACAGCGATCAAGCTGAAAACAACATTATCAAGGTCGTCGACCAAATCGTCAGAGGAGCTTGCCAGCAAACTATACGCCGCACGATGAAGACGCATGATCGCCGTGTCGATAAGCTCTTTCATATCGAGTCCGGAAGTTGCTTGGTATAGGGCTCGTGAGCTTTCAGGATTGCTAGCCTTGGCATCGATATAGGCGTTAACAAATGTGTCGCTGCATTGGTTGATTGGTCGACCATGGTTCTCTCGACATGCTTCCTCCACAGCGGAAGCTGCCAAGTCGAGCTGTCGGCTTACAAGAGCGTAGAGCAGCGCCTCCTTTCCCGGAAAATACTGATATAGCGTACCAATCGAGACACCGGCTCTTTCAGCGATGCGTCGTGTCGTTAGTTTTCGCGCGCCGTCACGCAACAAAACCTGAACAGTTGCTTCGAAGATGGCATCCACGGTGGCATGCGAGCGATCTTGCACTGGCTGTTTACGGGGTTTTAGCTGGCCTAGGCTGGTTGGAGCCATATGCGAATCCCAAAAATGAACGATTGTTCATATAATAGACAGGTATCCACAAATCTCAAGAAAGGTAGCCCAATGAGCCATTCTTTGAAACGTGTTGCCCTGGTCACCGGCGCTAACAAAGGTATTGGATTTGAAACTGCGCTCCAGCTTGCCCGAGAGGGCTACACCGTACTGCTGGGTGCACGCAATACTTCGCGCGGACAGGCGGCCGCTGAAAAGGTAGCGGCGGAAGGTGGTGATGCGCAATTCCTTGCGCTTGATGTGACGGATCGCGAGACGATTCTGGTCACAGCGCAATATATCGAAGCTAACTTCGGCAAACTCGATGTACTGATTAACAACGCAGGTATTGGATCCCCTTCGGATAGTTCGGTAGGAAAAGCGGATCTTTCGGAAGTCCGCAGCGTTTTCGAGGCCAACTTCTTCGGCGCGCTGGCAGTGACCCAGGCAATGTTGCCGCTATTGAGGAAAGCGTCCTCAGCTCGCATCGTCAATGTATCAAGTGGGCTGGGTTCTCTTGCCAGGCACAGCGACCCCGACTGGGAATTCGGGGCGATTCAAATGATCGGCTATAACGGAGCGAAAGCAGCTCTCAACATGGCAACGGTGCTTTTAGCCAAAGAACTTCACGCTACGAACATAAAGGTAAATTCGGTCGCGCCCGGTTTTACTGCGACTGATCTAAACGGTGGTGGCCCGGGTGCGCAAACTGCCACAGAAGCGGCTCAAGTATCTGTTATGGCAGCGCTATTGCCCGATGATGGGCCTACGGGCGGCTTTATTGGACAAAGTGCAGATGAGCCTTGGTAGTCGCTTTATGTTCCGAGCGATCAACCAATTCTTTGACCAGCATATTTGCGAGTCGCACCTTGAGAAGCTCGGCGATGGCAGGCCTAGTTTAACTCGTTACGTATGTGAGCCCCATGTTGTTCAAATACAACGTCAGTAAGAAACGAGAAAGAAAAGACGACCGATATTGGTGCCCAGGCCCGTCTACCATAAGCGCAATTTCTCGATCATAACCCTTGCAAGCACACAGCTGAACTCACGAAGGAGGTTTTCATGCATATTTTAAGACGCAAACCCCTCAACCCGTCTAACCTGCCAGATACCTTGACCGAAGGCCATAGCCAAGCCGTTTTAGTACAAGGAGGCACACGTGTGCTGATGTCCAGCCAGGTGGGGATCGATATTGAGGGAGAGTTGGCGGGCCCCGAGCTGGCCGAGCAGACCGAGGCGGCACTGGACAATATCGAACGACTACTA
>TARA_R110001583_G_scaffold195050_2_pt1 | contig 46792 bp, 43 predicted proteins | sample TARA_R110001583 | Tara Oceans TARA_R110001583 (sample SAMEA4398432) | marine metagenome | biome: Polar Biome; feature: [MES] marine water layer (ENVO:01000295) within the mesopelagic zone...; material: water (ENVO:00002006), including particulate matter (ENVO:01000060) such... | reverse complement strand
TGCCGGTGAAGCCCGTTCCACTTCAGGATTATCGCGATATTGGAGAAGAATAAGATTCAAGTTTTAGGACTGGAAGACGCGGAGCGACCTATACTAACCGCCTCAGACGTCCGTTTTGAGCAGACCGATAGCATCACGATGCAAAGAGCGCTTCCTGCGCAATTGCTGCCGTTAGTGTGGGCGCAGCGAACTTCCGCAATCCTGAAGGTTTTTCGATGTGGGCCGCGGCACGACATTGGCGGCCAAGAGCTGGGGTCCCACGTTGACAAACCTCGGAAGGAGGAAGCCGCGGGGGTCTTGGATCAGGCTATGGGGAAAGTGCGAGGACGGTCGGGGCGACGACTGCGTCAGGGGTGCTGCTGAAGGAGCGCATAGTGCCTGAGACGGGAGCAAACGCGCTTGACGAGCCCGGAAACGCTGAGCGATTTGGCGTGAGAGCTATTGTGTTTCGCGCGAAGGAGGATGGGCGCAGCCTGTCGTGACCGGGTCTGCGGTGGGCAGCCGGTGGTGGTCTGTGGCATCTGACAGGTGGTGTGTCATGTGGCCTGCTCCCGTGGTGGCGCGCGCGACATCGGCTTTTGCCCGCGGCGAAAGATCTCGATGATGCGCATGGGGCCGCCGCAACAGGGGCATGGTTCGCGCAGGGTGAGTGAGACGATCTCGGCGTCGGGTTCTGACGCGGGGGTCTGTTCGGGGCGCTGGACGCAGAGCAATGCGCGGATCTTCGTGATGTTTGCCTTGCGGGTCGAACTGGCCAGCAGGCCGTAGTACCTGATGCGGTGGAACCCGTCAGGCAGGACATGGATCAGGAAGCGACGAATGAACTCCGGCGTTGCCAGCCGCATGACCTTTTGGTGATCGCCGGATTTGATACGGTAATCCTTCCAGCGGAACGCCACGGTATCGGCATCGGCGCTGACCAGGCGGGTGTTCGAGATCGCCATCGAAGGACATGAACGCACACGACGACTACATGGCGGGTTTCATGGAGGTGTTCTCAGAGCTCGATTGGTGGGGACCGGCGACACCTGAGGCCACGCGCCGCGCGCTTGCCATGGTGCCTTTCGCGCCAGAGACGATCCTCGAGATCGGGTGCGGTCCCGGCATGGCGACGATGACATTGGCCGAAGCCACGAGCACTCGGATCAAGGCGACCGACACGGACGACGGCGCGCTGGATCGGCTGCGGGACCGGGTCGCGGCGCGCAATCTGGATATGGCGCAGCTCTCTCGGCTGGATCAACCTTGGGACGTCATCTGGGCCGAGGGCAGCGCCTACATCATCGGTGTTGAGCGGACGATGCAGGACTGGCGGCACTTTCTGCGCCCCGGCGGCGTGCTGGTGTTTTCCGAGATGATGTGGCGTACGGAGACGCCATCGGACGAATTGCGCGCCTACTGGGCGTCGGAATACCCTGCCATGACGCATGTCCCACAGCGGCTCGCCCAAGCCAAGCGCGCCGGCTACCGCGTGCTCGGCCATTTCGACATGGGGCGGAAGGCAATGGACACTTACTATCAATCTCTTGAGGCACAGATCACAGCTATGCAGGCGGGTCTCTCGGGCAGCCGGGTGTTTGAGGATCTGCGCGCCGAATTGGCCGCCTATCACGCCTGCGACGGCCTCGTGAGCTTCGAGATGTTTGTGTTGCAAACGTCCTGACAGGCGGGGCGGTTCGACTTTTTACAAAACGGCGGGGCTACCCCTCCCAACGGAGACAAGACAATGGATTTTTCAAAGGATTATGAGACCCACGTCGAGAGGATTGCGGACCTCTTCACGGCGACCTTCACCGCGTCGGAGGGCGCAGAAGAAGGCGCGCTGATCGGCGAGCTTGCGCGCCGCCTGATGTCAGACACACCCGCCGAGGACCTGTGCGTCCTCACTGCCTGGGATAACGGCATGCTCATCGGCGGCATCTTCTTTACCCGCCTCACCTATGCGGGCGACAAGCGCACAGTCTTCATGGTGGCGCCCGTGGCGGTGGCGCCGGCGCACCAGGGAAAGGGCATCGGGCAGCGGCTGATCGCGCACGGCCTCGACGTGCTCCGGCAGGAGGGCGTGGACATCGCCGTCACCTATGGCGATCCGGCCTTCTACGGCCGCGTCGGGTTCGCACCCGTAGCCGAGGCCGACCTTCCGGCACCCCACACGCTCCAGCAACCCGAAGGCTGGATTGCCCAATCACTGACAGCCGAGCCGTTGACGCTCGTGAGCGGTCCGGTCCGCTGTGTCGCTGCCTTCAACGACCCGGCGTTGTGGTAGATACATGGTCCGCGACTACTCGGCCTTCTTGCTTGGCGCGAAGCCGACGCTGCGCACGCCCACCGTCTTGGAGGGGTTGGGCTGGAGTCCGATCTTCGCCCGACAGATCGACGCCGACGCGCTGACCGCGACGCCTCCGGTACGTGTGGTCGCTGTGCATCGCAGCGGCCTGCAGGTGGCGGGCGACGGCATCGAGGAAACGATTCCACCGGGACTGGAGGCCACAGTGAGTGACTGGCTACTGATGGATCGCGCACGCCCCCGGTCGAGCCAGGTGCTGGAACGCAAAAGCCTGATAAAGCGCCGCGCACCGGGCACCGGTCGCGAGGTGCAGTTGATCGCGGCCAACATCGACACAGGTTTTGTGGTCACCTCCTGTAACATTGATTTCAACATCGCCCGGCTGGAGCGCTACGTCGCGCTCGCCTTTGAAGCGGACATCGACCCGGAGATCATTTTGACAAAGGCAGATCTCGAGGAGGATCCCGCGCCCTACGTCAAAGCGGTGCAGGCGATATCGGATCACCTCGGCCTTCTGGATCATCTATGATTGCGGCGAGCTACGATGACGTGGTGCGTCACCGCTGCAATAACCGTCGCTGCATCAACCCTGCACATCTTGAAATCGGGACGCGGGGTGAGAACTTCATGGATGAGCGAGAGTTTGCTGCGAATGGGTGGACCATGACCTACTCTGGGGGGCTGTTTCCATGGCCTCTCCGGGATCACTTCAGCACCACCCGCCACAATTGGTGCAGAAACTGGACGCAGTCGACCCGAGCCCTTCGTTCGGCTGCTATAGTCTTATGGTCATGGATAAATTGGCTGGGATGGTAGGATTCGAACCTACGGTACACTGTACCAAAAACAGTTGCCTTACCACTTGGCTACATCCCAACGTGGGGGGCTAATTAGTCGCTTGCTGAGAAGTGTGCAAGCCCTTTTCGTGAAATTCTTTCGCTTGGAATGAAAGAATTTTCTACAGGCCATGAATGCGATCTGTGATGAGACCTCTCCCCGGAACGTGGCGGTGCGCACAGAGGATATGCGGGGCCCTAGAGGGGGTGGGTGGTTTGCTTCGCCCCTCTTATTGGCCAAAGTCCGCAAGCGTCACCACGCCGTCTCCTGAGCGGTCCATACGGGCAAACCAACGGGCACCATTGCCGATGAATTCATCGCGCGTGACCACACCGTCGCCATCTACATCATTATAGCGCCGGGTCATGGCGTTTTGGACGGCATCAATCCCAGCCGCTGCGCCCAAGGCACCTTGGCCCATGCCTTTGTCTGGTTGACCGCCTTGCCCTGCAACACTCCCGTAGACCTCAAGATGCATGTCGCGGTCTGCGGCGCGGGTTTCGTCAAACATGGCATATTCGTCGTCGTTCAATATGTCGTCCTCGTTGGCATCAAACATGTAAAACAAATCGCCACGGCGCTCTTGCACCTCGGCCAGTGTCACTTGACCATCTTCATCCAAATCCCAGTTGGTCATGAACTCTGCGCCAAACCCCTGCGCCCATGTGAGGCCGGGTAGGGCGGCAAGGGGGAGGGCGGCCAGAAAGGCGAGCGAGAGAGGGAGGCGTTTCATGGTGTGATCCTTTCACATTCCGCGTGTTGAATGCTTTTGATACGCCGCGCCGACACATCTCCGTCGTGCCAAACTGTCGCAGTGGAAAAGATCACATAAAAGGGCCCGCACGCCGTTTAGGAGTGCGGGCCCATCATCGGATTGGGGTTTAGGCGGAAACTTGTTCGCGCAACACAGCCGCGGTCAAGGACGCCATCAGATAAATGCCCGAAAACAACAGCATCGACAAAAGCGTGCTTTCAAATTTACGCGGATAGGTGGGTTCGTCCGGGGCAATCGGGCGCGAGGACAAGGACAGGTAGCGCACCTGACGATTGGCTTCGATCCGGGCCATTTCAAGCGATTGAATGGCCTGTTGGGCCATCGCCTGACGGGTGGCAAGATCGACCTCTGCCATCCGCAATTCCGCCGATACGCGTGCCAAAGATCCCGATCCGCCGGTGGCCTGCGTCAATTGCGATCGCAGCTCGGCAATCAGTGTTTCAAGGCGGCCAATGTCGCCACGGGTGCCATCGACGCGGGCTTGGTTCGGACGCGGGTTGTCCAAAAGCTGTTGCAGTTGCAGTTTCTTTTCCTGAAGCTGGGTTTCAAAGCCAGAGACCTGACCCATGATCGCTGCCGTTTCGGCGTCGGGCGAAATAATGCCAAGTTGTTCTTGCAGCAGGACAACTTTTTCCTGCGCCGCCTTCATTTTGTTTTCAGCATCATCAAGACTTTCGCGCGCGCCTTTCATTTGGTCTTCGCGCATCCGCTGGGTCAAATGATCGACGCTTTCCTCAGCGTATTCGACCAATTTGTCGCTGAACAATTGCGAGGTTTCAGGTGTGGCCGCGATCACCTCCATTTTCAAAAGCCCTTCGGTCGGATCATAGCCGATGCTGACGCGATCCTGATAGACTTTATAGGCCTGTTCATTGGTCGGATTTTGCGGCAGACGTTGGATCGGGTCGATGGCGTCAGAGGAAAAATGCGCCTTAAACCCGGCGTCTGCATCCAATCGCAACATCGCATCGCGGCTTTCAAGAAACTCCTGAACCGCGATTGAATCCTGAGCGCCACCAAGGCCGGACGCGCCCATTAGACCGCCAAGACCACCGCCGCCGCCCGCTGATTCCGCCTGTTGGATCAAAAACGCCGATTGCGTGGCATACATGGGCGTTGCGATTGTATAGAAATAAATCCCGGCCAGGATCGTTGGAATGCCAACAAACACGGCCAAGCGCGCGATCAAAAGCACCATTTTACGCCGACGCCGCCGGGCGATGTCGCGTTGAATGGTGGAAATTTCATCTTCGCGGGTCAGCCGTTCCAATATGTCTTTGGACGGCAGTTTCGGGGCGTTGTCGACGGTTTTCGGAAGTTTTGGACCCTCGGTGGTGGTCAACTCCCGTGAGGGTGGTTTGCCCTCGGTCGTGACCAGATCCAACATCGCGGCGCGTTGAAACGGATCAATCCCCTGTTTGCGCAACTGACGCACCGCGTCAAAATCAGAAGTGGCCGCAATGCCGTGTTTTTGTGCCACGCGCCGCGCCATCCGCAATTGGCGCCCGGTCAGGCCTTCGCGGCGAATGGTGTCAATTTCGGCGTCAATTGAGGCCTCATCAGCGGGGGTGACATCGCCCGTGAGATTGGGGGTGCCGCCGCTGTCGTCGCTTTGACCGAGAGCGCGGGCGACGCCTCCTTTGACCCGAGCGGTGCGTCCGGTTTCGGGGCGCGGGGAGGCGGCATCATCTGTTTTGGCCTTTTGCGCGGCGGCGGACCCGGCAAAAGGCGCATCCCCAAAGCCATCGGCACTGGCGTCATTGTCGAACAGTTTGTCGTCGTTAAAGGCTTTGATCGCCGCCTCTTTTGAAGGCACCTGGCCTGCGGAATCGGCGGTCGGGTCCTCCCCTTGCGTGGTGGCCGTTGCGGCACGCGGCGCGCGGCGCACCCGGAATTTTTGAGCTTTAACCTTCGTAGTCATAGAGTGCCTTGGCCTCTTCCAATGTGTCGAACATGTAGAGCTTGCCGTTTCTCAAAACAGCCGCCGAACGACAGAATTTCTCAAGCGTTGCGGCCTGATGCGACACCACGATGATGGTGGCATGTTCAAGCCGCTCGCGTAAAATGCTCCCTGCTTTGCGGTTGAAATTCACATCCGCCGTCGAAGGCATGCCTTCGTCGATCAGGTAGATGTCAAAATCAAGCGCCAGCAAAAGCGCAAAAGACAGGCGGGATCTCATCCCCGCCGAGTAGGTTGCCACCGGCATATCAAAATATTCTTTGAGCTCACAGAGCCAACGGCAGAAGGCCTCGACATAATCGGGATCGAGATCATAAAGCTCGGCAATAAAACGCACGTTTTCGCGTGCTGTATGTTTGCCGATCAACCCGCCCATGAACCCAAGTGGGAAGGACACGCGACAGCCGCGCCGTATTTCGCCTTCGTCGGGCTTTTCCAAACCGCTCATCATGTTGATGATCGTGGTCTTGCCGGTGCCGTTCGGCGCAAGAATGCCAAGGCTGTTGCCAAGTTCCACGCGAAAGGATGCGCGATCAAGGATCACCTTGCGCTGCGTTCCAGTCCAAAAGGACTTACTCACATTGTCGAACTCGAGCATCGATACGCGCCCTGATACTGCCTGCACACCACCCTTAACGGGTTTTTGTTAATGGAGCGTCTTAATTGGCCATTTTGTTGAAATTATGCCGAGACGCCCGCGATAAATCCATCTCAGACTGCTCTAATGTGGCAAAAATGAGGCCAAACCACCGTATAGCCCCTGTGGTTTGGCCCTGTTTTAGAAACGATTTCGCGATTTCGACGTGTTTTACGTCGATTGTTTCTGAACGCGGCACAGTTTGCCGACGACAATCGAGATGATCGCAGCAGCGAAGGAGAACAGTGCTCCCATTTTGGCGGCGGCCTGAACCGGGGTCGAGCCGAGCATTGTATCGGCGTCAAAGGCGACCGAGGCGATAAAGAGCGACACGGTAAAACCAATGGCGGCGACACAGCCGATCACCAAAAGATCAATCGTGCGCATCCCAGCCGGAAGGCCCAGACGCAACACATGTGCGGCCAGCGCCCCCATGATCAAAATGCCCACAGGTTTGCCGATCAACAGCCCGCCCAAGACCAGCCATGTTGGATCGCCAATGGCGTTGAATTCCACACCCGCATTGAGCAGACCAAAGAAAAACAGGATGATTTCAACCGGGGTTTTCAGTTTGTGTTCGATGTCGTTCAACAGATCGGACAGGTGCTGTTCGGCATCGGCAAACAGGCCAAAGGCGCGGTCGGCATGGGGGATGGTCGGCACAATCGGCAACAGGCCCAAAGCCGGGTGAATACCGGCGCGCATGAAGCCGTACCAAGAGATACAGGCGGCAATCAGATAGGGCCAATAGGACAGGGATTGACGCACCCAAGTCGAGGTCGGGCGGACTTCTTTGCCCGCATCCAATTTGCGCGGCAACCAGTTGGCCAGAACAAACACCAGCACAGCCGCGGCGACAGAGAGCAACAACCACTGAACAGCCAATTCGCCGGTCGGATAGAAGATTGCCAAAATCACAAGGCCCGCCGCATCATCGGCGATGGCCAACAGCAACAGGAAACGCACGGCAGGGTGGCCCGCACCAAAGACGATCCGGCCCACAAGATAGGAAAACGCGATGTCCGTGGCGGTGGGCACGGCCCAGCCGTTTTTGACCGCATCATAGGTGTCCGACCCCAAGACCATCGCCAGACCAAGATAGACCACAATCGGCCCCAACATCCCCCCCAGGGTGGCGATCAGGGGTGTGGCCGCCTTTTTACCGCGCAGCGAGCCGTTTTTGAGGATCACAGCCTCCCAGACCTCTTTTGCGGCAATGGCAAAGAAGAAGGCCATGAGCACGTCGTTGAACAGATAGTGCAGGGTGAGAGTGCGGTGGATATGTCCGGCGTCATCCATGTGCGGATGGCCGATAAAGAAATTTTCCGCCAGAGGGTACTCGACGAAGGCGTGATAGGACTGTGCATCCACATTTGCCCAGACCAGCGCAAGAACCGCGCCGATGATGAGCAAAAGCGAATAATTCGTAACAAAATTCCAGACTTTATACATATGTGCCCTCCGATCCCTATGCCCCAAGTGTGTTTGGGGAATAATCCAAGCTAAGGTTCAGGGCAAGCGTGCAAACCCCTGTTGCCGCCCAACTTGGCGTCGTTTTCATGGTGATTTCCAAGAGTTGATCAGAAAATAGTCTGGAAAGCGGTCCAGCTTATTCCGGCCAGCACTGCCCCGATCAGGGCAAAGCCGATATAAGCGGCAAAGACGCGAGGTTTGACCAATGCCCAGACCGCCACCGCCGCCGGAATACAGGAAATGCCCCCCGCCACCATGAAAGCCATTGCCGCGCCACCAGACATGCCTTGGGATAAAAGCCCGGACATCAGCGGCACTGCGGCGTAGCCATTGAGATAGGCGGGGGCACCGATGGCGGCTCCGAGCAGGATCGGGCGCAGACCTGTGCCGCCCATCACAGAGGCGATCATATCGGCGGGCACATAGCGGATCATCACGGCCTCAAGCACATAGGCAACCAACATCCATTTGCCGAGAAACAACAGGTTTTCTCGAAAATTGCGGCGGAAACTCTCGATGCGTTTGGCCTCGGTCCAGACTTTCCAATTGGGTTTGCCCTTGAGCGCCGCCGTCGCTCCACAAGAGGGCGCCGCACGCGGCTTGAGTGGATCGGCAAAAAGTGCGCTGCCCCCCAAGAGTTTGACCCCTAAGCCCCCCATGAGGCCGATAATGACAGCCGCGAGGGTTTTGGCGATGGCAAACTCCAGGCCCAAGCCATTGGCCGTCACGATGAACATTGCCGGGTCCATCAAAGGCGAGGCCAACCAAAAGGCCATAACCGCAGAGAGTGGCACCCCAACCGCCAAGGCCCCAGCGATAAAGGGAATGACCTGACAGGAGCAAAACGGCGATACGCCGCCAACAATTGCGGCCACCATGATCATGCGCAGCTCTCGGCCTTCAAAGGCCTTGGACAGCAATGTCTCGGCCCCGGAGGCTTTGACATAGGCGGTGGCGAGAATGGCAAACAGCAAAAATGGTGCCGCCGTCCAAAGCGCCTTTGCGGTAAAGACGACCGTGTCCCAAAGGGCGGGCGTGTCGAACAGGGCTACGGCCAAAAGCACCACTGCGGCAAGCAAAAGCGCCTTATCGGTTCGTTTCCACAGCATCGGGAGTTTCGGAGGGGTTTGAGTGAGATCAGTCATGGCGCGGTCCTTCGTGGCTTGGTCCCTCGTGGCAATGCGCCTCTGAGGTACAGGTCTCGGCGTCGCAATCGGCGCAGCATTCGGACAGAAGGGCGGACAGAAGCCCCTCCAACTCCTCGTAATCGGCGGCGATGCATACAATGGACCGTCCATGCCGTTCTTGTTTCACAAGCTTTGTGGCCGCGAGGATTTTCATGTGGTGCGTGAGTGTGGCCCCGGTGATCCCGGTGCGTTCGCCCAGTGCCCCGATGGTCAATCCTTTGGGTCCCGCTCGTACCAAAGATCGCAACACGGTGAGCCTTTGTTCCGAGCCAAGCGCTGCAAAGGTGCTGGCGGCTTGCGCGATTGAGATGTCGTCGACATGGGGGGCACTCATGGCGTGGTTTCCTTTGGATGATGCGACTCATTTCTATAATTCTAAAAATATAAAAATGAGTCAAGTGGCCAAATCCAAATCACCGCGCTAAAACAGATCTATGAGCCTGACCCAAGAGATACGCGCCTGTCGCCTCTGTGCCGATCGGTTTGCCGCCACGGCAACGGCCCACAGGCCGCGCCCTGTGGTGTGGTTTCGCCCCACTGCGCGTATTTTGATCGCGGGACAGGCCCCCGGCGCGCGGGTCCATGACAGCGGGCGGCCCTTTACCGATGCCTCGGGGGACCGGTTGCGCGCATGGCTTGGGCTGGATGAGGAAACGTTTTATGACCGCGACCGTATCGCCATCGTGCCGATGGGGTTTTGTTTTCCGGGCTATGACGCCAAAGGTGCGGATATTGCGCCGCCCAAACTGTGCCGCGACACATGGCATGATCAGGTGATGAATGCGCTGGGCGAGGTGGATTTGATCCTGCCCGTGGGGGTGCATGCAATCCGCTATCACCTTGGTGTCAAAACATCGCTGACAGAGACGGTGCGCAATTGGCGCAACTGGCGCGATCATGCGCCGCGCGTCTTTCCCTTGCCTCATCCGTCTTGGCGCAATACGGGTTGGCTAAAGAAAAACCCGTGGTTTGAGGCCGAACTTTTGCCCGAACTGCGCGTCCGCCTACGGGCCAGCCTTAAGGACCTGCCATGACCGAACACACGCCTATTGATCTCGCCCATGCCGCGATGCAAGCCGCCCCGGAGGATGACAACGCCCGGTTGCGGTTTTTTGAACGGGTCGCAGATGGCGAATGGTTTTTGCTTTTGGACGAAGAACATGACGGCGAAGGCCCGATCACGCCCAAAGTGTTTCCGGTCGAAGAAGATCAATTCGTTCTGGCCTTTGACCGCGAACAGCGTTTGGCCGAATTCGCCGGTGGCGCCCCCTATGCGGCGATGTCCGGGCGGGTGTTGGCCGAAATGCTGGCGGGCTCTGGCTTTGGCTTGGGGCTGAACCTCTCGGTGGCCCCTTCCGAAATGCTTCTGCCGGGGGCGGCGGTCGATTGGTTGCACGCCACGCTGGGCAATGCCCCGGCTGAGACCCACGGCAAGGCCCAAGAGATTTTTCCACCGCACGGGCTGCCCGAGATTTTGGTCACGGCGCTGGACGCCAAACTGGCGATTGCCGGCGGATTGGCGCGGCTGGTCTACCTGTCAGGCGTGAAATACGAGGACGGCGTGCGCTCGCACCTCTTGGCCTTTGTCGATCAAATCCCCGGTTCCGAAGAGGTCTTGGCGCGGCTTGTGTCTGAGGCGTTGATTTTTTCGGGCGTCGAGGCCGGGGCGCTGGATGTGGCGTTTTTCAAATCGTCCGATCCGCTCTGTGCCGCCTTTGCGCGGTTTGGACTTCGGTTCGATTTGCCAGAGCCCGAACCGTTGCAAACTGGCCCGTCTGCGCCCGGCATGGACCCGAGTGCCCCACCGAAACTGCGCTGATGTACGGCTTTAGGCCTCGGTAATCCGCGTGGGTGTGGCTCAGTACCCCGCCGCGCGATCCACCAGATGCAACAAGATCTCGCCCGCCTCACCGCGACGGATGTTTTCGGCAATCACCTCCGCGGCGGTTTGCGCGCGGGTTTCGGCGGCAATATGCGGCGTGACGGTGACGTTGGGATGCGCCCAATAGGGGTGGTCTTGCGGCAGGGGTTCGGTGCGGAACACGTCCAAAGTGGCGTAACCGATCTGGCCTGTCTCCAAAGCGGCAAGCAGGGCATCATCGTCGATCAGGCTGCCGCGTCCCGGATTCACGATCCGCGCGCCTTTCGGCAAAAGTGCGAGTGTTTCGGCGTTGAGCGTGTTCTCGGTCTCGGGCGTGTTGGGCAACAACAGCACCACGATTTCGCCCCTGCGCAAGACCGTTTCGAGACCCTCAGGCCCGCTGACACAGGTCAGGCCCGCAATCTCTTTTGGCCGCCGCGACCAGCCGGTGACCAGAAAGCCCAGCGCGGCCAGCGTCCGCGCGCATGTCTGACCCAGTTCGCCCAAACCCAGCACCGCGACAGAGCGGTCCCGCGCCAAAGGCGGGGTGATGTGATCCCACGCGCCATTGAGGCCATGAATATGACGATCCATCCCAAGGTGATAGCGCATCACATGGCCGACCACATAATCGCGCATCCCCTCGGCCAAACCCGGATCGACCATCCGGCAGAGCGGCTGGGTGAGCGTGGGATTTGGGGCGATTTTTTCGACGCCTGCCCAGAGGCTTAGAACCGCTTTGGTGCGGGTGTAGGGAGTGAAATCCGTGAGCATGTCGTTCGGCGCGTAGATGATATAATCGACCGCTTCTGGGGCGGCCTCGCGTGTCACATGGGCCTCAATCCCCGCCGCTTTGAGCGCTTGCGGCAGAGCCGTTTCGTAGCTGGGCCATGCCCGGTCCGGGGCGGAAAACAGCAGAGTGAGGGTCAATTTTTCCCCCTTGGGCGATGGATATGCGCCGATTGGACGATGCCAAACGCGGCCAAAAGCACCAACATCGCGGAGCCACCATAGGACACGAGCGGCAAGGGCACGCCGACCACGGGCGCAAGCCCCATCACCATCGACATATTGACCGCAAAAAACAGGAAAAACGTTGCGGCGATACCGATGGTGACAAGCGAGCCAAAACGGTCTTTGTTGTTCATCGCGGAAACGAGGCAAAACAGGATCACGCCCGCATAGAGCGCCAAAAGGGAGATGCCGCCGATAAAGCCGAACTCTTCGGCCAGGGTGGTAAAGATAAAGTCAGTGTGTTTTTCGGGCAGGAAATTCAATCGGCTTTGCGTGCCCTGCATAAACCCGCGCCCGGTCCACCCTCCTGATCCCAACGCAATTTTCGATTGGGTGATGTGATAGCCTGCGCCCAGAGGGTCCATGGAGGGATCAAGAAACGTGTCAATGCGGGCGAATTGATAGTCTTTCAAAAGCTGCCAGGAGGTGCCGCGCGAGGCGAAAACGGCGCTGACAAGACCAATTGCCATGCCCGCGACCGCCGCGAAATACCACCAACTGACCCCGGCGGCGAACATCACGATGGCCCCGCCCGCGATCAACAGGATCGAGGTGCCAAGATCGGGCTGTTTGAGCACCAAAGCCGTGGGCAGGAGGATCAAAATGACCGGGATCAAGACCCACAAAGGTTTGGAGACCTTGTCGATGTCGAGCCAGTCGTAATAGGCCGCCAGTAACATCACCAATGAGATTTTCATCAACTCAGAGGGCTGAAGTTTGATCGGGCCGAGGTCAATCCAACGCTGTGCGCCCATGCCGACATGGCCGAAAAACTCAACGAAAATCAACAGCATAAAGGAAGCGATATAGGCCAGCCCCGCGATGTTGCGCCAAAACCAGATCGGCACCATGCCGATCATCAACATTGCCACCATGCCAAGGCCAAAGCGTTTCATTTGCGGTTCAGCCCAGGGTTGGAACGACCCGCCCGCATTGGAATAGAGCATCAAAAACCCAACCGAGGCGACGGCGGAGAGCAACAGCACCAGCGCCCAGTTGACGTACAGCACTTTGGATAGGCCGGTCGGGACGGTTTTGAGGGTGCTCTCAAGATAGCTCATGCGCGGCCTCTTGTGGTTTCGTCGCCGCCCTGATCACGCAGGGGCATGGCTTTGAACCGCTCGCGAATGGTGTTGCGTTGCGAGCTTGGATAGGCTGCCAAAGGGGGCACCGCGCCGTGTAGGGCGTAGAGCATCAAATCACGCGCAATCGGGGCCGCGACAGAGGAGCCGCCGCCGCCATGTTCGACCACAACAGAGACCGCATAACGCGGTGCATTATAGGGAGCGAAGGCCACGAACAGCGCATGGTCGCGTTCCACCCAAGGCACGTTATGGTTGTTCACCACGGCGGAGCGCACCTGTGACGTGCCGGTTTTTCCCGCCATTTTCGTGGTGTCATCCTCGATGCGCGCCGAAAATGCGGTGCCGCGATTTGAATTGAGCACTTCAAACATACCCTGACGCACCGAACGCAACATATTCTCATTGAGCCCCAAAGGCGCGCCGCCGAGGATGTGTTGCTCGACCCCGTCGATGGATTTGATCATTCGGGGCAAAATCTCGCGGTTTGTTGCCAAGCGCGAAGTCATCACCGCAAGCTGCATGGGGGTGGCCAGAACAAACCCTTGGCCAATGGAGGCGTTCAAACTATCACCCACCACCCATTCGGCGCCGCGGTTTTCAAGTTTCCATTTCTTGTCAGGCATCAAACCGGAATTGATCCCCGGAAGCGGCAGATCATACCGCAAGCCCAACCCAAGTTTGCGACCCATCTCAGCGATGTTTTCAATGCCTGCGCGTTGGGCCATCTCGTAATAATAGACGTCACAGGAATGGCGCAGGGAGCCGACCAAATTGACATTGCCATGCCCCGCGCGTTTCCAACAGTGAAACCGACGTCCGCCAACTTCGGTGTGGCCCAAACAGCGGACCGTGTCTTCGGGGGTGACAACGCCGGCCTCAAGGGCGGCCATGGCCGTGACCATTTTAAAGGTCGATCCGGGCGGGTAGGCACCCTGTACCGATTTGGACGGTAATGGGCGGTGATCGTTTTCCAACAGCGCATTATAAGCGGCCGAAGAAATCCCCCGCACGAACAGGTTTGGATCAAAGGCCGGGGTCGATCCGGCGGCCAAAATGTCGCCCGTTTCCACATCCATGATCACCGCAGAGGCGCTTTCGCCCGCCAGTCGGGCCTGCACGAAATTCTGCATATTGTGGTCAAGGGTGAGTTGAAGATTGACCCCCGGTTCGCCTTCGTGGCGGTCCAATTCGCGGATGATCCGGCCATAGGCGTTTTGTTCCACGCGCAGCGATCCGGCCTTACCACGCAACACATCCTCAAGTCGGCTTTCCGCACCCGATTTGCCGATCTGGAATTTCGGAATACGGTAGAGCGGGTCGATATTGTCCATTTTCGACAGGTCGTAATCGGACACCGGGCCGACATAGCCGACGACATGGGCGAAATCTTCGAGCAACGGATAATGGCGAGATAGACCCACCTCTGGCGTCACACCGGGCAAAGCCGGACCGTTGGCGGAGACGGACGAAAACGCCTCCCAACTCAAACGGTCGGCGATGGTCACGGGGGCGGAGGGACCGGCTTTTTTCAACTCGGCCCGCACGCGGTCCTGTTCCTCAATCGGCAGGCCAATCAAGCGCTCCAATTCGACCAAAACCTGATCCAATTCGCTGGCGTCCTCTTTGCGGATCACAATGCGAAAGGTCTGTTCGTTTTCGGCAATCACCGCGCCGTTGCGGTCATAGATCAACCCGCGCGCCGGGGGCAAAAGTCGGAATTTGACGCGGTTTTCCTCGGCCAAAAGCCGGAATTCATCGGCTTGATCGACCTGCATGTAGCGCATTCTCAGGCCAAGGATGCCCATAAACGCCAATTGGCTGCCGCCCAAAAACAACGCCCGACGCGAGATTTTTCGGGCAGATTGCGCGGTATCCGCAGGGGACCGTCTCATCGCACATACCTCATTTCATCGGCCTCAGACGGGGTGATCTTGGTCACATTCATCAATGTAACGGATACCAAAACCACAATCGGATAGGCGATCAATGTTGAAATCTGACCTAAAATTGTCAGCATGAGAGGCGCTTGATCGACCATGAAAATCGCCAAGACAAAGCGGTACAAAAGCGCCATGGCCAACATCACCCCCGCCACCATTGCCCATTCGACAACAAAGGGCATATCGCGCGATGTCGGTTCGCGGCGGCGCAGGAATTCGAGGCCAATCACCGCCAGCGCGGTCCATAGTCCGGGCGGGCGCATAAACAGGAAATCCGCCACCAGCAGGAGCGCGGCAAACAAAAAGACCGGCACATATTCCGGGCGTCTGAGCACCCAAGCGAAGGACAGCGCCAGCAAAAGATCCGGCCCCGGCCAATGGCCGTACCCGACTTTAAGAGGCAGAAGATAAAAGAAAAACGTCATCATGCAGAGGGCCAGAAATACGGCTCTGTAACTCCAACGCCGTGTGGTGCGCGGATCAACCATCGGGATTGGCCTCCGCGTCCTGCGGCAAGGCCGTCAACGGCGTATCCGGTAGGATCAACCCGCCCGGATCGCTGATCTGTTCGCTTTCATGGGTGCGTAGCACCCGCAGGTAATCCAGGCGCTCGTAATCTGCCGCCAAAATCACCCGCAAGCGCCGATCGGGGCCCATCGCGACCTGACCAATCAGCAAATCGGTCGGGAACACGCCGCCATCGCCCGAAGACACCACACGGTCGCCAGGGCGCACGAGTTCGGGGCTCTCGATAAAGTCCAAAGGCGGGCGGCTGGTGTTGTCGCCTGATAGAATGGCGCGTTGGCCCGAAGGTTGGATCGTGGCGGGCAGGCGCGAGTTGCTGTCGGTCAGCAGGATCACGCGCGAGGTGTTGGTGCCAACGCCCGAAATTCGCCCCACCAGCCCGATCCCGTCCATCGTCGCCCAGCCATCGCGAATGCCATCACGAGACCCGACGTTCAACAGCACGGATTGGCGAAAGGGCGAGCCCGAATCTGCCGTCACCACGCCGGTGACATAGGTGTATTTCGGGTCGATCCGAACATTGTTCAGGTCCAAAAGCTTGGCGTTTTTCTGTTCCAACTGTAGCGCGGCTTCTTTCCAAGCCTGCATTTGACGCAGCTCCCGCCGCAGTTCTTGGTTCTGGTCATAGATGCGTTGGTAGCTTTGGAAATTCTCAACCATGCCAACGGTTTTGGTCACGGGAACCAAAGCCCATTCGAAAGAAGGCACAAATTTATCAATGAGTTGCGCGCGCAGACGTTCGACGCGTGGGCTGTCGATCCGCCATAGGATGAACAGCCCAACAAGGCACAGCAAAAGAATCCCGACCAGCAAACGCCGGATCGGGCGGACATAGTCCTCTGAATTGCCTCTGTCTTTGGCCACGGTTCGCTCCCGACGTCTTCGTCACGGCTCAGCCGTAAAAAGGCTCTGCGCGCTCGCAGGGCTTAGCTGTCGTAATCAATAACGTGCCGGAGTTGTTTCTCAAATTCCAGCGCTTTGCCAGTCCCCAGCGCTACACAATTTAGTGGTTCGTCCGCGACCGAGATCGCCAAACCGGTCTGCTCGCGCAGCGCCAGATCCAAATCTCCGAGCAACGCCCCGCCACCTGTCAGCATCACGCCACGGTCGACAATGTCGGCGGCAAGATCGGGCGGGGTGGTCTCAAGCGCGGCCATCACGGCCTCGCAAATCTGTTGCACCGGCTCGGCCAAAGCTTCGGCCACCATTGCTTGGTTGATTTCGATCTCTTTCGGCACACCGTTGAGCAAATCACGCCCGCGGATGACCAAAACCGAACCACGTCCATCGTCAGGCATCCGCGCGGTGCCGATGGATGTTTTGATCCGCTCGGCGGTGCCTTCGCCGATCAAAAGGTTCTGTTGACGGCGCAGATAGGCGATGATTGCGTCATCCATCCGGTCACCACCGACGCGCACGGAGCGCGCATAGACGATGTCACCAAGGGACAACACGGCCACCTCGGTGGTGCCGCCGCCGATGTCGACAACCATGTTGCCGGTCGGATCGGTGATCGGCATGCCTGCGCCAATGGCGGCAGCAATCGGTTCGGCAATCAGACCAGCGCGGCGGGCACCTGCGGACAAAACGGATTGACGGATCGCGCGTTTTTCAACCGGGGTTGCGCCATGCGGCACACAGACAATGATTTTCGGCTTGGAAAAGGTGGTGCGTTTGTGAACTTTGCGGATGAAATGTTTGATCATTTCTTCGGCGGTGTCAAAATCAGCGATCACCCCGTCCCGCATCGGACGAATGGCTTCGATGGAGCCGGGGGTTTTCCCGAGCATGTGCTTGGCGTCTTCGCCCACGGCCAAAACCTGTTTGCGACCATCTTTGACGTGATAGGCGACCACGGAGGGTTCATTCAAAATGATCCCCTTGCCCTTCACATAGACCAGCGTGTTCGCTGTCCCCAAATCGATTGCCATATCTGAGGAGAAAATTCCGCCAAATCCCGCCATAGTGTCCCTGATGCCCCGTCGTCGTTCTAAAGGGGAGAATCCCCATGTCGGAGGACTTATAGAACCGTCATAGGCTTTGTAAAAGGGCGTGGTTGTCAGGCGGTGGCAAAGTCTCGCCACAGCCGACATAGAGAGGCCCGCCACGTCTCACACGCGGCAGGCCGAAATGTTGGGTTTGTTTGCGTCCATTTACTTTTGAAGCATCATTCGGGGTATCTGTGCCCGATATGTGCATGTTGGTGGCGTGCGATATTTTTGGGCGTGCACAGCAATCTTCGTTACGGGCGCAGTAACACTTTGCCTTTGCGACCGGGAACCAAAGCGGCTTTGAGCGCATTGTGGATTTCGCTGAGCGGGAAAATCGCCTCTGTGTCGAGGGTCAATTTGCCCTGCACGGCCAATGACACCAGTTCAACAATGAGGCTGCGGCGCTTTTCTGGGTCCATCATTTCGGTGACTTTTGCGCCCCAAAATCCCTTGATCGTGATGTGTTTGGTGATCAGCGTCCCAGAGGACAGTTTGAGTGGTGCGCCTGTTGCGGTGCCGAAGGTGACCAAAAGCCCCTCCCATCCGAGCAAGGCGGTGAGGTCTTCGGCCAGATCGCCGCCAACGGAGTCGATGGCCGCGCGTGCGCCCGCATCGCCGACCATCCTTTTGGCTTTGGCGATCCAATCGACATCATCGGTGGAGAGAACATGGGGGAGCCCATTGGCGATCAATTCCTCAGCGGCCTCGCTGCGGCGGACGAGATTGAGGACATGGATGCCTTTGGCTTGGGCAAGTTGGGCAAAGATTTTGCCTACGGCGCCGTTGGCGGCCGTTTGTACCACCCAGTCGCCAGCCTTCACATCAATGAAATCGAGCAGGGAGATCGCCGAGAACGGCATCGCGATCAATTGTGATGCGGCTTCGTCAGAAATTTGGTTGGGCAGGGGCACGAGACCACTGGCAGGGGCGATGAAAAACTCGGCCCAACTTCCGTGGACACCGGCGACGCTGACGCGCTGACCTTTGAGTGTGGGGTCAACGCCCTCGCCGATTTCGTCGACGAGGCCGACAGCCTCGGTGCCGCCAATGGCTGGAAGCTCAGGTTTGTAGCCATATTGGCCGCGCACGGTCCAAAGGTCGTGATTGTGGATAGGGGAGAGGATCATTTTGATGCGGACCTCGCCTGCGGCGGGGGCGGGCATGGGTGCCTCTGCGGCCTCCATGACGTCTTCGGGTGCGCCAAAGGTTTGGTGACGTGCGGCTTTCATGATGCGTCCTTTCGTGTTCGGCTCGGTGCCGGGCTTGAATCCGTACCTATGCACTGGCTTTTTGTGACGCAACGCGGGAGTGGGCAAAGTTTGGTGCGCAGGTGATCAGAGACCATGTGCGCGAACGCTTGGTGGCGACGAAAAAGGGGCGCGCCGAAGCGCACCCCAAAATCTCAGATGATGCGCAAAGGCGTCATCCGGCGTCGGTGTATTTCACCGTTTTGACATCCGCATCGGGCGCGGATTTTTCGCGGCGCACCAACAGGCGGTTGAGCGCGTTGACATAGGCTTTGGCCGAGGCCACCACCGTATCCGTGTCCGCCGATTGGCCGGTGACGATTTTACCGTCCTCTTCCAAGCGCACAGACACGGTCGCCTGCGCGTCCGTGCCCTCGGTCACGGCGTGCACTTGATAGAGTTGCAGCCGCGCGGTGGTTGGAAACAGCTCTTTGATCGCCTTGAACGTGGCATCGACCGGCCCGTCGCCTTCGCAGGTTTTCTGATGCTCGACGCCGTCGATCTCCAAAATCAGATCGGCGGATTGCGGGGCTTGTGTGCCACAGATCACGCGCAGGAATTTAACTTTGATGCGTTCGTTTTGCTCGGCGGCCCCCGAGTCGCGCAAAAGCGCGATCAGGTCGTCGTCAAACACTTCTTTCTTGCGATCAGCGAGATCTTTGAACCGCACAAACACGTCTTTGAGTTGGTTGTCCGCCAGCGCAAACCCCATCTCGTCGAGTTTCGCGCGCAGTGCCGCGCGGCCCGAATGTTTGCCCAAAGGCAGCGACGTGCCCGCCAGACCGACGTCTTGCGGACGCATGATTTCAAAAGTTTCTTTGTTTTTCAGCATGCCGTCTTGGTGAATGCCGCTTTCGTGGGCAAAGGCGTTTTTGCCGACGATGGCCTTGTTATATTGCACCGGAAAACCCGACACCTGCGACACGCGGCGCGAGATGTTCATGATCTTGGTGGTGTCGATGCGGGTTTGATAGGGCATCACATCGTTGCGCACCTTGAGTGCCATGACGACCTCTTCAAGTGCGGTGTTGCCGGCCCGTTCGCCCAGGCCGTTGATCGTGCATTCGATCTGGCGCGCCCCCGCTTCAACAGCGGCCAAGGCGTTGGCGGTCGCCATACCCAGATCGTTGTGGCAATGGGTGGCAAAGATGATTTCATCCGCGCCCGGCACACGTTCAAGCAACATGCGAATGATATCCGAGCTTTCGCGCGGAATGGTGTAGCCAACAGTGTCGGGGATGTTGATCGTGGTTGCCCCCGCCTTGATCGCAATTTCCACGACGCGGCAGAGATAATCATGCTCGGTGCGGATCGCATCCATCGGTGACCATTGCACATCGTTGGTCAGATTGCGGGCATGGGTCACGGTGTCGTGGATTTTATTGGCCATCTCGTCCATCGACAGCCCGGTGATGTCGCGGTGCAACGGCGAGGTGCCGATAAAGGTGTGGATGCGGCCACGCGGCGCGTGTTTCACCGCGTCCCAGCAACGATCAATGTCATTCGTGCTGGCGCGGGCCAAACCACAGATCACCGAATTTTTCGCGTTCAGCGCAATGTCGCGCACCGCTTCAAAGTCGCCCTCAGAGGCAATCGGGAACCCGGCTTCAATGATGTCGACGCCCATTTCATCAAGCAGGCCAGCAATCTCGACCTTCTCATTGTGGCTCATTGTGGCTCCGGGGCTTTGTTCGCCGTCGCGCAGGGTCGTGTCGAAAATCAGGACGTGATCCTGTTTGGAAGTCTGGGTCATTTTGAAATCTTTCTCATAGTCCTCAACGCGTTTTGCGAAAACCTGGCTCACAGATTTTTGGAAAACGCCGTTCAACATTGCAATGTTGCAGGCCTTTTACACATAATCCGTGTCTCAAATGAATGGCAAAAGGCTTTAGCTGCGTGATCCGGCGCATTTGGTCACCTCTGAGCCTCGCGCCGAAGGCACGCTCAGAGGCAGCTAAGAAGAAGGAGGCCGCGACGAAGGCCCGCGCAGAGGCGCAGGGGCTGGGCAGCGATCGCTGAAAGGATATGTGCCTGGTTCGTCATGGGGCTGACTATACGCGCCGCTGCGGCGTTGAAAACCCCAAAAATCGGTATTTTGGCAAAGGTTCCCGCAATAGGCGAGGATCATGCACGACCCCTCTTGGCGGATTTGGCTTTTTAATGTATTCAATTTTTTGAATACCAGTGCATACAACACCCGATAAAGCAAAGACTCAGATCAAGTCGGATCTTGTCAATCCGGTGTACACTGGAGCAAAGGCCGGACCCGCGCCCGGATCAAAGCGCTGCGGGAGAACATAAAGGGGAGACGATTATGGCGCATATTGTTGTGCTCGGAGCAGGCCTTGGGGGGACCATTCAGGCCTATGAATTGAAAGAAACCGTGGGAAAAGACGATAAGATCACGGTGATTTCCAACAAAAGCTATTTCCAGTTTACGCCGTCAAACCCCTGGGCGGGTGTGGGCTGGCGCAAAAAGAAAGACCTGATCATCGAGCTTGAGCCGGTGATGAAAAAACGCGGGATTGATTTTATCTGTGATGGCGCTAAAAAGCTGATCCCGCAGGAAAATAAGATCATTTTGGACAGCGGCAAAGAGGTCACTTACGACTATCTTGTCTTGGCCACGGGCCCCGATCTGGCCTTTGACGAGATCGAAGGCTTCGGCCCCGAAGGCTTCACCCATTCCGTCTGTCACGTCGAACATGCCGAAGTGTCGGGCGACGGTTGGGATGCGTTTTGTGCCAATCCCGGTCCGATTGTCGTGGGTGCCGTTCAGGGCGCGTCCTGTTTTGGCCCGGCCTATGAATATGCCATGACGATAGACACCGACCTGCGCCGCCGCAAAGTGCGTGATCAGGTGCCGATGACCTTTGTCACGCCTGAACCCTATATCGGCCACCTTGGCCTTGGCGGGGTGGGCGACACTAAGGGGATGCTCGAATCCATCATGCGCGAACGTTCGATCCGCTGGATCACCAACGCCAAGGTGAACCGGTTTGAGGAGGGCAAAGTGTTCGTGACAGAGCATGACGAGGACGGCAAACCGAAGAAAGAGCATGAATTGCCGTTTAGCTATTCGATGCTTTTGCCGGCTTTCCGCGGCATCCCGGCGCTGATGGGGGTCGAGGGATTGGTCAATCCGCGCGGCTTTGTCATTGTCGACGATTTCCAACGCAACCCGACCTTCCCGAACATTTTCGGCATCGGCGTGTGCATCGCGATCGCACCGAAAGAGCCAACCGTTGTGCCAACAGGCGTGCCAAAAACCGGGTTCATGATCGAATCCATGGTCACCGCCACCGCGCATAACATCCCACTGGTGATGGCGGGCAAAGAGCCGCAGAAACTCGCGACATGGAATGCGCTGTGTCTGGCCGATTTTGGCGATGGCGGGGCGGCGTTTTTGGCCATGCCGCAAAACCCACCGCGCAACGTCAACTGGGCGGCATCTGGCAAGTGGGTGCATTGGGCCAAGCTGGGCTTTGAATGGTACTTCATGCGCAAAGTCCGCAAGGGCGTTTCCGAGCCGTTCTATGAGCGGATGGTGATGAAAATGCTGAAAGTGAATAAGCTCAAGAACTGAGACCTGCGCCCTGTTCTGACCTGCCCCTTTCGACCTGCGTCGGAAGGGGTTTTCTTTTGACCAAACCGCGCCATCTTTAACGCATGTTTAAACATGCACTCATCCTTGGGGCTTCTGGCGGGATTGGCGGCGCGTTGGCCGCCCTGCTCACCGCACAGGGCACCCCTGTCACCGCCCTCTCGCGCAGCCGCGACGGGTTTGATGTCACCGATCCGGCCTCGGTCGCGCATCATCTTGGGGCTCTCAAAGGCCCGTTTGATTTGATCATCCTTGCGACCGGCAAATTGGACGGGGCAGGGCAGCCGCCCGAGAAGTCACTCAAAGTGCTCAGTGCCGAGGCCATGGCGGATCAATTCGCCACCAATGCCATCGGCCCGGCATTGGTGCTGCGCGAACTGCCGCGGCTTTTGCCAAAGGACGCGCCCTCGACAGTGGCCGTCTTGACCGCACGGGTCGGGTCGATTTCTGACAATCATCTGGGCGGTTGGTACAGCTACCGCGCGGCGAAAGCGGCGGCGAACCAAGTGATCCGCACCGCAGCGATCGAAATGGCCCGCAGTCACAAACAGGCCTGTTTGATCGCCTATCACCCTGGCACGGTGGCCTCTGAGTTCACCAAAGACTATGCCCGCGACAAGCTATCGCCCGAGGGTGCGGCGGCGCAGTGCCTTGGCCTGATGTCCCGCCTGAGCGCGGCTCAAACGGGTCGGTTTTATGACTGGAAGGGCGACGAAGTGCCTTGGTGAGTTACTCGGAGGCAGGTGTTTCAGCCGGGGTGTCTGCGGTGTCAGGCGTCGTGGCGGGCGTGTCTTCAGACACCAAAACGCCATCGACCCAATCGCCCGAGGATTTGCGGCCATCGGCATAGGTGATCGTGCCGCGCCCGTTGGATTTTCCAGCCACAAACAGCCCTTCATAGACATCGCCATTGGCATAGGTTGCAACACCACGCCCCTGAATTTCGCCCCCTACCCATTCGCCGGTATAGGTGAACCCTGAGGGCAAGGTGGTCGTGCCCATGCCTTCGCGTTTGCCGGCAACGTAATCGCCCTCATAGACCGTACCATCGGCATAGGTGGCGCGGCCTTTGCCCTGGCGTTGGCCTTCGACCCAATCGCCCTCATACACAAAGCCATCGACATAGGTCATTTTGCCTTTGCCGTGGTTTTTCAAGTTCTTGAACGCCCCTTCATAGACAAGCCCATTGGCATAGCGCACCACACCTTCGCCGTCGATCACGCCATATTGCCACTGACCCTCATAGGTGGTGCCATTGGGATAGGTGATCTTGCCGATGCCATGCGACAGGTCATCCAAGAAATCGCCCACGTAAACGGAGCCATCCGGGTAGGTCACCTGACCCTTGCCTTCAATGCGCCCGTCGATCCATTGGCCGGTGTATAGATAGCCGTCCGAGCCGGTGAACACACCTTGGCCGTGGCGTTTGTCATCATCAAAGTCGCCCTCGTAGACATCGCCATTGGCATAGGTCACGCGGCCTTTGCCCTGACGTTTGCCGCCGACCAGATCGCCGACGTAGACATCGCCATTTGGCTGGGTGATCGTGCCCGTGCCGTTGCATTGATTGTCGACCCAGTCACAATCGAGGATCAGCCCGTCCTGAGTGGTCAAAACACCTTTGCCATGGCGGGTGTCACGCGACATTTCGCCCTCATAGGTTGCGCCTTCGGGATAGGTGATTTTGCCCCGGCCCTCTTTGGCGCCATTGACCCAACCGCCCTCATAGACATAGCCGGAGGGGCTTTCCATCCGGCCCTGACCATGCAGCTTGGCGGCCAAAAAGCCGCCCTCGTATTTCACGCCATTGGCATAGACCGCGACGCCGGACCCTGTGGCCTCACCATTGACCCAATCGCCTTCATAAGTGCCGCCATCGGCATAGGTGATTTTGCCAAACCCATGTGGTTTGCCTTTCTCGAACGCCCCCTCATAGACCGATCCGTCGGTGAACCGGGCGAGGCCTTGGCCTTTGATTTCGCCCTTCACCCATTCGCCGGTGTATTCATAGCCATTCGGCAGACGGTAGGTGCCAACGCCGTCTTGTTGGCCATCGGTAAAGGTGCCCTCGTAGATGCCGCCCTCTTCAAATTGGTGGGTGACCACTTTGCCATTGTCCTGAGCCAGAGCTGTCATCGGCATCCATGCCGCCAAAGCCATCAGACTCGTCAGGCCCATCAGGGGGGGCGCGAAACGCTTGCGTGTCACTGTGTTGTCCTCATCCCAGTCATGCTGGTCCGTCATATGGGTGGTGGTCCATGGGCCGATCGCCGCACAGCCCTGCGCGCCAAGTTGATTTATCCCAACTCACGCCGCGCGGTCACGCGCAGCCTAAGGATAAGCGCAGGCCTCTTCAAATGTTTTTGCCCCAATCGGCTTTCCCTTGCCGGTCTTTCTGCTAAACCCAAAGGCAAGGCCAACGGGTCCGGCCCAAAGGCATGGCCCAACGGCACGCAGAGACAGGACCCGTGAGTATGACCGAGACATTCCGCCTGAGCATGGCGCAACTCAACCCGACCGTGGGCGCGATCGCCGCCAATGCCGAGAAAGTGCGCACAGCCTACGGCGTGGCGAAAGCCGCCAAGGCGGATATGATCGCCTTTCCCGAACTGTTCCTGATCGGCTATCAGCCACAGGATTTGGTGATGAAGCCAATCCTTGTGAACACCGCTATGGCGATGATGGAAGAACTCGCCGCGCTGACGCTGGATGGCCCGGCCATTGGCCTGGGCGCGCCTTATGCCTATGGTGATGCGCTGTATAACGGCTATTGGATTTTGGCGGAGGGGCGTGTCAAACAGGTTTTGCGCAAACATCACCTGCCGAATTTCAACGTGTTTGACGAAAAGCGCTTGTTCGCCGAAGGTCCGATTGAGGGGCCTTACGCGATCAACCTTTTGCGCATCGGTTCGCCGATTTGCGAAGACGCCTGGCACGAAGACGTTGCCGAGGCGCAGGTGGAAAGCGGGGCGCAAATCCTGTTGGTGCCCAACGGGTCGCCCTATTTTCGCAACAAATTCGATGTGCGCCTGACCCATATGGTGTCCCGCGTCACCGAAAATGATGTGCCTCTGGTCTATCTCAACATGGTTGGCGGGCAGGATGATCAGGTGTTTGATGGCGGCTCTTTCGTGCTCAATCGCCACGGTCGCCCGGCCCATATCCTGCCAGTGTTTGATGAATGCATCCGCCATGTCGATTTCACCCTCACAGAGGGGCAATGGACCGCCGAAGAGGGCGAGATTGTCCATCATCCTGACGCGTGGGAACAAGATTACCGGGTCATGGTTGAAGGCTTGCGCGACTATCTTGGCAAGACCGGGTTTAACAAGGTGGTGTTGGGGCTGTCTGGCGGGATTGATAGCGCGATTGTGGCCACCATCGCCACGGATGCCATTGGGGCCGAAAACGTCCATTGCGTGATGCTGCCGTCCGAATACACCTCGCAAGGCTCGCTGGATGATGCCAAAGACATCGCCACCCGTTTGGGCTGTCGCTATGATTTTGTGCCGATCAAGGCGGGGCGGGACGCGATCACCGATACGCTTGCGCCGATCTTTGGCGATCTGCCGTTTGACACCACCGAAGAGAACATTCAATCGCGTCTGCGGGGGCTGTTGCTGATGGCGATGTCCAACAAATTCGGCTCTATGTTGTTGACGACAGGCAATAAATCCGAAGTCGCGGTGGGCTATTGCACGATCTATGGCGACATGAACGGCGGCTATAACCCGATCAAAGATCTCTACAAAACCCGTGTGTTTGAGCAATGCCGTTGGCGCAATGCCACTCACCGGCCTTGGATGAAAGGCCCTGAAGGCGAGGTCATTCCGGTGGCGATTATTGATAAACCGCCCTCAGCCGAGCTGCGTCCCGACCAGCGCGATGACGACAGCCTGCCGCCCTATGAGGTCTTGGACGCGATCCTCGAAGGTCTGGTGGATCATGAGGAATCGGTGGCCGATCTGGTGGCAAAGGGCTTTGATCGCGCCACGGTGAAACGGGTCGAACACCTGCTCTATATTTCCGAGTATAAACGCTTTCAATCCGCCCCCGGTCCGCGCCTGACGCTCAAGGCATTTTGGCTTGATCGCCGCTACCCGATTGCCAATGGCTGGCGTGATCCAAGCTAAACGGTATCGCCGAAAATCGGAGACTGGTTTGAGTGGAAACGTCGTGCCACATATCAAGGGTGCGCGCAGTGTGATCGCCCCGCCGCTTTAGAGAGGATTAAGGCTTTACGCCCACCGCCTCAACGCCTATGACCGCGACTTTCTGATGAAGGAGCGCGTCATGGATCTCACCGTTGGTCTCGATTTCGGCACGTCCAACTCCGCCGTCGGCGTGGCGGTGAACGGCCAGCCGTGGCTGGTCGAACTTGAACCCGGTGAAAAGACGCTTCCGACGGCGGTGTTTTTTGATCCGCGTGGTGGGATGCGTCTTGGTTCTGCCGCCAATCGCGCCCTGATCGACGGCGAAGAGGGGCGCTATATGCGGGCGCTCAAATCCGTTCTGGGCACGCCTTTGCTGCGCGAAACCCGGCCCATTGGCGGCAAGCGGCAAAGCCTTTTGGATGTGATTGCGCTGTTCCTGCGTGACTTGCGTTTGCGCACCGAAGATCAGCTTCGCAACCCGGTCACAGGTGTTGTGTCGGGCCGCCCGGTGCATTTTCATTCCCGCGACGCCGCGATGGATGCCCAAGCCGAACGCGATTTGCGCGAGGCTTATACCATGGCCGGATTTTCCGACATTCGCTTTTTGCCCGAACCCGAAGCGGCGGCGTTGTCCGCCCGCGATTTGGCGGCCGGGGAGATCGGCTTGGTGGTGGACATTGGCGGCGGTACGTCCGACTTCACTCTGTTTCGCAAAGAAAATGGCCACGCCGAGGTCCTTGCCTCCCATGGGATTCGATTGGGCGGCACGCATTTTGACCGCGCGCTCAGCCTGCGCCATGCCATGCCCTTGCTCGGTGCCGGGACCGAAGTCCGCCGCGCCTTGGCGGAGGGGCGTTTGCCAGTGCCTGCAAGCCTCTTTAACGATCTGGCGACTTGGCAAAAAATCCCGTTTCTCTACACCCGCGACACCCTGTCTTTGGCGCGCGATCTGGCCCGTCATGCGGTTGAACCGGACAAATTGGCGCGCCTGATCGAGGTGCTTGAGGCAGAACTGGGCCATGACATCGCCTTTGCCGTTGAAGCGGCCAAGATCGGTGCCAATGGCGGGGCGGACGCGGCCGTGAATCTGTCATTGGTAGAAAAAGGTCTGTCTGCGCCGCTCACGCCTGCCGATTTGGCGACCTGTTTGGCGGGCAACCGGGCCGAGTTATCGGAGGCGGTCCGTGACACGCTGGCGCTGGCAGGGTTGGCGCCCGAGGCGATCGGGGCGGTGGTTTACGTTGGCGGATCGAGCCTGATGGATGTGGTGGCGCGCGCGACCGAAGAGGTCCTGCCACAGGCGCGCGCCTTGCGCGGCGAGGCCTTTACCGCCGTCATCGACGGGCTGGCCCTGGCCTCATCCGCAGAGGTGCGCCAAAGCGCTTAAACCTCGACCAAGACACAGCCGGGCAAGAGCCGCATCACATCTTGGGCCGAACAGAGCTGTGTGCCCGCCGTCAGCACCGCTGCCGAAGCGGCAGAGGTGCCAAAACACAGCGCCTGTTGGAACGTATCGCCTCGCGTCAATGCCATGGAAAACGCGCCAACAAAACTGTCGCCCGCACCCACGGCAGAGACAACATCCGCCGGCTCAATCGCGCGCGAGGCGTGCCAGCGCCCCGATGCATTGACCAAGGTTGATCCGTCCGATCCCCGCGCCACGATGACATTCTCGGCCACGCCGCGTTCGACCAAGGTCTGCGCAAAATCTGCGGTGTCTGTGCGGGTCGGCAACGCACGGCCTGCGAGGTCTTCGGCCTCAACATCATCCATCCGCAACACATAGGGATTGGCCGGGTGTTTCACCAATTCGTGCAAAGGCGCGCCCGAAGTATCGACAAAAAGCTGAATTCCATGGGCCGAGAGGCGACGGGAGAGGCGCGCGGTGTAATCAACCGGTACACCGGGGGGCTGCGAGCCGGAGAGCACCACGATCCCGCCCACGGTGGCCGCGGCGGCGATGGCATTGAGCGATTCGTCCACCATGTCGTGGTTCCATGAGGGCCCGGGCATGACAAAGCGGTACTGTTCGCCGGAGGCCTGATCGGTGATCGCCATAGATTGCCGGGTCGCGCCGCCGGAGACCGAAAACGCGGTAAACCGGACACCTTCCTCGGCCAAAAGTCGCAACAAAAGCGCCCCTGTTTCGCCACCTACGGCTGTGAAGGCCGTGCTTTCTCCGCCCAAAAACCGGATCGCGCGTGACACATTGATGCCGCCGCCGCCGGGGTCCGCCTCGGGGGGGGTGCAGCGCAATTTCGGGCCGGGGGTTACAGAGGCCGCACTGGAGGACAGGTCCACAGTTGGGTTGAGTGTGATCGTCAGGATCTGTGCCATTTGCGTCTCCAATACCAAGCGAGTCACATTTTACGTCACTCTACATGTGGTAGCGTTAACATCTTTGATGCAGGTCACGAACAGCGATTTTTCTTCAATTTTTCTGCAAGCTGCGGGCAACAATTAAGCGGAAAGTAATCTGTGGGCGTCAGAAAGCGGCAAGGTGTGCGATGCATGTCGTATTTTTTAATCTTTAGGGAGACGCAAAATGGTTCCTGCTGCAACTGATCCGCGCTGGCAGCGCGTTTTGACCACGGAGGGCGATCTTTCAAGCGCTAGCCTCGCCACAAAAATTCTGATCACCCGCCTGCGGCGCGAGGTGCGCAATGCGCCCGCCGCCATTCAGGAAAAAATTGGCGAACTGCGTGCCTATTTTGAGAAAAACGCCTTTGCCCAAGCCGATTTTGCGGCATTTTGAGAGGATAACAACATGAAGAACACCATGATGTCTGTGGCGGAAGCCACGCGCAAAATCAATGAGGGTGCGGTGCTGCTTTTGGCAGGGTCGGAAGAGGCTTTGTCCCAGTTGCCTAAAGGCAAATGGATTGGCGGCACTTCGGTCTATTTCGTGACCGAAGAGGGCGGCAAAGTGGATCGCGAAAATGTCTTCGTGACCGAACTCGATCATGCCACCGATGCGCGCGCCGTGATCTACGCCGGGGACGATCTGGCCAACCTGTCGATGAACCGCTTTGACAATGGCTTGTCGATGATTTTGATCCCGGCCTTTTCTCAGGCGCATTCCGAATTTGCCATCAAAGGCGCGGAGTTTCCGGGGATTTTCGATCAGCCGCTTTTGGGCTGGATCACCGGTGTGCATTTGGATGATCTTGGCTCCAAGACCCCCAAAATTTTTGATGGAGCAACCGGCGCCTCCTTTGAAGAAGGCGCTGCGGTGCTTCATGTTGAGATGCCTGCGGGTTACGTCGCCGATATTGGCATTTTGAACCTGTTCCAGCCTGACACCGAGGCGGATCTGATCACCTTCTCCGAGAACGGTTTCGGCGCAAAGACCGCATCCGTGAATGGAGAGGTCGTGGATTTTGCCGCCTATTTGACTGAAAACGGCATCAACACCAAACTGCCTTTGGTGGCCAATTACGCGGGCGCTATGGTGAACGTATCGTTCCAAACGGTGGATGCCGAAAAAGGCGTGGCCTTCTACGCGCCGGTTGTCGCCGGGGCGGAATATCACATTGCCAAGCCGACGGGCGACTATGCCGCAAACTTTGCTGCGCAGGTTGAGGGCGATGGGGCCGATGAATTGTCCTGTAACTGCATCCTTAACTATCTATATGGCGAGCTTGAGGGCAAAACCACGGGCACGTTTACCGGGCCTGCGACCTTTGGTGAGATCGCCTATATCCTGCTCAATCAAACGATGGTGCGCGTGGGTGTTCAGCCTGTGGCACAAAGCGCCGTAGCCTGAAGTTAAGTCTAACAATGGCCGCAGAATCGTCTTTGCGGCCATTGTTTCGTCTGAAATCCAGAAAAGGTCAGCCCTCGATCATGGTCTGATAGGACGCGGGCACATAGGTAAACCCGCCGTCACGCGTGTCAACATAGCCCAGCGCCGGGAACGGCATGTGGTAGCCGATGAAGGGCACGCGATCCGTGGCCATCATGTCCAACATTTTGCGCCGGGTTTGTGCGGCCATTGATTTATCCGCGTCATAGAGCACCTCCCAATCCGGGTGGGCCAGAGAATAGACATAGTGGTTGGCAAAATCGGCTCCCAAAATCAGGCGTTCCCCGTCACTTTCGACGTGAAAGGCCAGATGACCCGGCGTATGGCCAAAAGCCTCCATCGCGGTGATGCCAGAGGCGACAGTCGACCCCTCTTTCATCAGGTCGAATTGATCTTGGATCGGACGGATTTTAGCCTCGAACCCGTCATTGCCGGACATATCCCAATGATCCATTTCGACCTCACCTGTGGCATAGGTGGCATTGGCAAAGGTCGCCGCGTCCTCATAGATACCGCCAATATGGTCGCCATGCATGTGGGTGATCACCACGCGGTCGATTTGATCGGCGGTGTACCCCGCCGCCTCAATCGCGGCGACGGTGCCTGCGGGTGACAGGCCGGTGTCAAACAAGATCACCTCTGAGCCAGTGTTGATTAATGTGGGCGTGAAAAAGAACTGTGCGGCATCGGCCGGGATGAAATTGGCCTCCGAGGCGGCGGCGAAGTCTTCGTCGCTGGCGTTGAGACCAAAGATTTTATGAGGTTCGGGCACGGTGCGGGTGCCGGCCAACAAGGTGGTGACTTCAAATGCGCCCAGTTTAAAGCGGCGATAAGGGGCAAGGCTTGCGCCCATCATCGGCGCGTCGGCGCGGGCAGAAAAGGGCAGGGCAGAGGCCAAAGGTGTGGCCGCTGCGGCCAAAAGCAGATGGCGGCGAGACAGGTAAGGTGTGGTCGTCATGTGCGTCCTCCCGGAACAGGTTTCTCGTGTTGGAAACGGGTTTCGTGAAGGCAAAGATAGCACGGTTTGGTCAAAGCCAAACATCAGATCACGCGGTCGTGAGCGGGCGTCAGTCCCACTGCCACCAAGTGTCAACTGTGGCGATGTCCTCGTCTGACCAGCCAAAATGATGCGCCAATTCATGCACGGTCACATGCGCCACCATTTGCTGCAATGTCACATTGCCGCGTGCGGCCCATTCGTCCAAAATAGGCCGCCGAAACAGCCAAATCGTGTCCGGCGCGGTCGCCTGATCCATGGTCGATTTTTCCGTCATCGGGATGCCGGTATAAAGCCCGGTCAACTCGAACGGGTCTTCGATGCCAATTTCTGCCAGCAGATCCTCGGGTGCGAAATCCATCACCGAAAGGCCCAGTTGTGTTGCCAGCACTTTGAATGCGGGCGGCAGGGCGGCCATGGTGGCGCGGGCGATGTCTTCGATCTGATCAAGGTCGGGGGCAATAGCCGCAAGCGGGGGCAGGGAGGGCGCGTCTGTCATGGGGCTTTCCTTTGCGGCTTTCTCACATCTGAACACTGGTTGCGATATGGACTCTTTGCCCGCGATATGAAAGAGGAAGCGCAACAGGAGTTCGAAAATGATCGTCACACGTTTCGCCCCGTCTCCCACGGGTTTCATCCATGTCGGCAACCTGCGCACAGCGTTGTTCAACTACCTCATCACGCGCAAAGCCGGGGGGCAGTTTATCTTGCGCCTAGACGACACGGATCAGGAACGGTCGAAACAGGAATATGCCGATGGGATTCAAGAGGATCTCGAATGGCTGGGCTTCACATGGGATCGGTTTGAAAAGCAATCTGAGCGCATTGAACGCTATGAAGAGGCGGCGCAGGAATTGCGCGACAAGGGGCGGTTTTATGAGGCGTTTGAAACGCCGACCGAACTGGATCTGAAGCGCAAGAAATTGCTCAATATGGGCAAGCCGCCGGTCTATGATCGCACTGCGCTGACCCTGTCCGATGAGGAAAAAGCCAAGCTGCGCGCCGAGCGCGGCAATGGCCATTGGCGGTTTAAGTTGATCCAAGAGCGGATCAACTGGGCCGACGGCATCCTTGGCGATATTTCGATTGATGCGGGCTCGGTCTCCGATCCGGTGCTGATCCGCGGCGATGGGCAGTTTCTCTACACGTTGGCCTCCGTCTGTGATGACGTTGATTTTGGCGTCACCCATATTGTGCGCGGCTCCGATCACGTCACCAACACCGCAACGCAAATTCAGATCATCGAGGCCTTGGGCGGCACTGTGCCGAGCTTTGCCCACCATTCGCTTTTGACGGGTCCGCAAGGCGAGGCGCTCTCAAAACGTCTTGGCACGCTGAGCCTGCGTGATCTGCGTGCACAAGGTGTTGAACCGATGGCGCTTTTGTCGCTGATGGCGCGGATTGGGTCGAGCCAGCCGGTTGAGGTGCGCAGCTCTATGGACGAGCTGATTGAGGGGTTTGACCTGTCGACCTTTGGCTCTGCGCCGACGAAATTCGACGTGCAGGACCTGTTCGCCCTGACCGCCCAGGTCAACCACGCCCGCCCGTTCGCGGAAGTGGCCGATGAGGTGGCCGCTCTTGGCGTGCCCGTCGAGATTGCCGAACCGTTTTGGACCGTGGTGCGCGAAAACATCACCGTCAAAGCCGACATGAAGGGGTGGTGGGATCTGTTCCGTGATGGCGCGACGCCGCTGATCTCTGACGAGGACAAAGAGTTTATCCCTGCCGCTTACGCGCTTTTGCCCGAACCGCCCTATACAAGCGAGACGTGGAAAGAGTGGACGAGCGCCGTCAAAGAGGCAACGGGACGGAAGGGCAAGGGCCTGTTCATGCCACTGCGCAAGGCCGTAACGGGCATGGAGCGCGGCCCGGATATGTCCCATGTCATGCCGTTGATGCAGAAAAAACCAGCGCTTTAAATGCTGCTTTGGGCCAAAGGCAAAACCGCCGCCGGGAGAACCGCGCGGCGGTTTTTTCATGTCATGTTTCCGATCGGAAACTTCCCCTCTTGCGCCGAATCCACGGCTCGCATATCGTCGCGTCCAATCGTATGTTGGGAGAACGGGAGACCCGCAGGTCAAACCCGTACCGAAGGAGCAACCGCCCCGGTAAACTCTCAGGTAAACGGACCTTCGTGCGCGCAAAACTCTGGAGAGAGGTGCCTGTTTGCTAAGAGGGCATCCGCCGAAGGGATAACGATCTCAGGCGCACAAGGCAGAGGGGGCATCGGGCGGGCGTAGGCCCGTCAAGGTGCCGGGCGTCATCGACCCCTCGGCTTTATCTTAGGCGCAGACCCTTAGGCGCAATGGCGCAAGGAGACGGAACAGATGAGTGAGATGACGGGGCTCAAACGCACACCGCTGTATGATTTTCATGTCGAGCAAGGCGGCAAAATGGTGCCCTTCGCGGGCTATGACATGCCGGTGCAATATCCGCTGGGCGTGATGAAAGAGCATTTGCACACGCGGGCTGAAGCGGGGCTTTTCGATGTGTCGCATATGGGGCAGGTGATGCTGACCTCGCCTGAGGGCATCGAGGCGCTGGGTTTGGCACTTGAGACGCTTGTGCCGGTCGATGTTTTGGCGGTGAAGCCGGGGCGGCAACGCTATGGCATATTTACCAATGACACGGGCGGCATCCTGGATGATCTGATGATTTCCAATACCGGTGATGCGCTGTTTTTGGTGGTCAACGCCGCATGTAAACAGGAGGACATCGCCCATCTGATTGCGCATTTGCCTGACCACGTCACCGTGACGGAAATCACGGATCGTGCGCTATTGGCGCTCCAAGGCCCAAAAGCAGAGGCTGTTCTTGCACAGATCGTGCCACAGGTGGCCGATATGCGGTTTATGGACTCGCTGCGCATTGCTGTGGGCGGCTCCGAGTGGTGGATTTCACGTTCGGGCTACACCGGCGAAGACGGGTTTGAGATGTCCGTGCCTGCGGGTGAGGCGGTCGCTTTGGCAAAGACACTGGTCGCAATGGAGGAGGTCGCACTCATCGGTCTGGGTGCGCGCGACAGCCTACGGCTTGAGGCCGGGCTGTGCCTTTATGGTCATGACATTGACGTCACCACCTCACCCGTTGAGGGCAATATCGCGTGGGCGATGCAAAAGGCGCGCCGTTCTGGTGGTGTGCGCGAAGGCGGCTTTCCCGGTGCGGATCGTATCCTGTCTGAGCTGCACAACGGTGCGGAGCGCAAGCGCGTCGGCCTTTTGCCGCAAGGCCGTGCGCCGATGCGCGAAGGCACGCCGTTGTTTGCCACCAGCGAGAGCGCGGATCAGATCGGCGTGATCACCTCCGGTGGCTTTGGCCCCTCGGTGGAACGCCCTGTCGCGATGGGATATCTGCCCGCAGAGCTCACAAAAATCGGCACCGAAATCTATGCGGAATTGCGCGGCAAACGGCTGCCCGTTACGGTCGCGGATATGCCGTTCCGGCCTTCCACTTACAAACGCTAAATTGATCAAAGGGACACTCCCACATGGCACTTGAAACCAAATTCACCGAAGAACACGAATGGATGCGCATCGAGGACGATTTGGTCGTTGTCGGCATCACCGAACATGCGGCCACGCAATTGGGCGATGTCGTGTTCATCGAACTGCCGGATGAGGGCACCGTGGTCTCGAAAGACGACGAAGTGGTGGTGATCGAGTCCGTGAAAGCGGCCTCCGACATTCTTGCGCCTTTGGACGGTGAGATCGTCGAGGTCAACGAGGCACTGGCCAATGATCCGGGTAAGGTCAACGAAGACCCGTTGGGCGATGCATGGTTTTTCAAGATGAAGATCGAAGACCTGTCCGAGCTCGACGACTACATGTCCGAAGCTGAATACAAAACCTATATCGGCTGAGGAGCATCAGGCGTGGCCTATACCCCATCGACGTACAATCCCTATGACTTTGCCAACCGCCGTCACATCGGCCCGTCTCCCGAAGAGATGGATGCGATGTTGGCAGTGATCGGCGCGCCCTCTTTGGATGCGTTGATTGACGAAACCGTGCCCATGGGCATTCGGCAGATGGAGCCTTTGAACTGGGCTCCGATGACCGAACATGAGGTTCTGGGCCATATGCGCAAAGTGGCGAAACAGAACGTGGTGATGACCTCGCTCATCGGTCAGGGGTTTTATGGGACGGTCACGCCGCCCGCCATTCAGCGTAATATTTTGGAAAATCCGGCGTGGTATACGGCCTATACGCCCTATCAGCCCGAAATCGCGCAGGGGCGTCTTGAGGCGCTGTTGAATTTTCAAACCATGGTGTCCGACATGACCGGATTGCCGGTGGCCAACGCGTCCTTGTTGGACGAAGCCACCGCCTGTGCCGAGGCGATGACCATGGCGCAGCGTGTGTCGAAATCGAAGATGACGCGGTTCTTTGTTGATGAAAATTGCCACCCGCAAAACATCGCCGTGATGCAGACCCGCGCCGCGCCACTGGGCATCGAGATCATTTTGGGTGACCCGCGCGATATGGACCCGGCCAAAGTCTTTGGTGCGATTTTCCAATATCCGGGCACTTATGGCGGGGTCACGGATTTTACAGCGCAGATCGCAGCCCTGCATGAGGTCAAAGCCGTGGCGATCATGGCGACCGATTTGATGGCGCTGACGTTGCTCAAAGATCCCGGCGCGATGGACGCCGATATTGCTGTCGGCTCGGCGCAACGCTTTGGTGTGCCGATGGGGTTTGGCGGCCCGCATGCCGCCTTTATGTCCTGCAAAGATGAGATGAAACGCGCCATGCCGGGGCGGATTGTTGGCGTCTCGGTGGATGCAAGCGGCAACCGCGCCTATCGTCTGTCGCTGCAAACCCGCGAACAACATATTCGGCGTGAAAAAGCGACCTCCAACGTCTGTACAGCGCAAGCCTTGTTGGCGGTCATGGCGTCATTTTATGCGGTGTTTCATGGCCCTGCCGGCCTACGCGCGATTGGCGAGATGATCCATTTCAACGCGGTGCGACTGGCCGATGGCCTCAAATTCGCGGGCTTCAAAATTGCGCCAGCGGCATTTTACGACACGTTTACGGTAGAGGTCGGCGCGATGCAGGGCGTGATCCTGCGCTCAGCCATGGCCGAAGGCATCAACCTGCGCAAAGTTGGCACCGATAAAATCGGCATTTCGGTTGATGAACTGACCACGCCCGAAATCATCGCCCAAGTCTGGCGCGCCTTCGGGTATGAGGCGGAGGTGCCGGAGGGCTTCCCCGGGCTGTCCTTCCCGGAAAAGATGCTGCGCAAAAGCGGATATCTGACCCATCCGATTTTCGGGATGAACCGCGCCGAGGGCGAAATGATGCGCTATATGCGGCGTTTGGCGGACCGGGATTTGGCGCTGGATCGCGCGATGATCCCGCTGGGCTCTTGTACAATGAAACTCAATGCCGCCGTGGAAATGATGCCGATCACTTGGCCGGAATTTAACGCGATTCACCCGTTTGCGCCCGAAGATCAATCGGAAGGCTATGCCTTTATGATCAAAGACTTGGCGGATAAACTCTGTGACATCACCGGCTATGACGCGATGTCGATGCAACCGAATTCCGGTGCTCAGGGCGAATATGCCGGGCTGTTGACCATCATGGCCTATCACCGTGCAAACGGCCAAGGCGGGCGTAATATTTGCCTCATTCCAATGTCCGCACATGGCACCAACCCGGCCTCAGCTCAGATGGTGGGACTCAAAGTGGTGGTGGTGAAAACGGCGGCCAATGGCGACATTGATCTTGAGGATTTCCGCGCCAAGGCGGAGGCTGCGGGCGACACATTGGCCGCCTGCATGATCACCTATCCCTCGACCCATGGTGTGTTTGAGGAGACGGTGAAAGAGGTCTGCCAGATCACTCATGATCACGGTGGACAAGTCTATCTTGATGGCGCGAACCTCAATGCGCTGGTGGGCTTGGCCAAACCGGGTGACATTGGTTCGGATGTGAGCCATCTCAACCTGCACAAAACCTTCTGTATCCCGCATGGCGGCGGTGGTCCGGGCATGGGGCCGATCGGCGTGAAGGCGCATTTGGAACGGTTCTTGCCGGGGCATCCCGAAACGGGTGGCGAAACGGGTCCGGTGTCGGCCGCACCTTATGGCTCGGCCTCGATCCTGCCGATTTCTTGGGCCTATTGTATGTTGATGGGCGGGGCGGGCCTGACGCAGGCGACCAAGGTGGCGATTTTAAATGCCAACTACATCGCCGCGCGTTTGGATGCCGCCTTTCCGGTCCTCTACAAGGGCAAACAGGGGCGCGTCGCGCATGAATGCATCGTCGATCCGCGCGGGTTCGAAGCGCCTACGGGCGTCACAGTCGACGACATTGCCAAACGCTTGGTCGATAGCGGGTTCCACGCGCCGACCATGTCGTTTCCGGTGCCCGGCACGCTGATGATTGAACCAACTGAGTCAGAGACCAAAGCCGAGCTGGATCGGTTTTGCGAAGCGATGCTGTCGATCCGATCCGAGATTGCCCAGATTGAGACTGGCGCGCTGCCGCAGGACAACAACCCGCTCAAACACGCGCCGCATACGGTCAATGATCTGGTGGCGGAATGGGATCGCCCCTATTCGCGCGAACAGGGCTGTTTTCCGCCGGGATCGTTCCGGGTCGACAAATATTGGCCGCCTGTGGGTCGGGTTGATAACGCCTATGGCGACCGCAATCTGATTTGCCTCTGCCCGCCGCCGGAGCATTATATCGAAGCGGCAGAGTGATTATTTGCGCCGCGGGAGGTCGTTCAGATCAAAGGACACCCCCTGCGGCGCGAGCCAAGCGTTAAAGCGGGTGATTTTGTCGTCCAATGAACAGGTCTTTACCTGCGTTTCCATGTCTTTGGCGTAGGCCTCGCGCAACTTGGCCTGAGTTTCGGGTGGCAGGGTTTTGAACGGTGTCATTTTGGCCTCTTGAACAGGGCAGGGGCAGGATACATATATTCTTTAACTGGAATATGAAGAGCCCGAATATGAAAGGGATGCCATCATGGCCGCGACCTTGCAAAAAGATGCCGTAAAACTCGCCTGTGCCACCTGTGGTCAGGTCAACCGTGTGCCAACGGACAAACTCAGCGCCGGGCCGAAATGCGGCACTTGTGGCGATCCGTTGATGTCCGGCAAAGTGGCGGAGTTGGACCCAAAGGGTCTGGCGGCGCTGTCGAAAAAGGATGATCTGCCGGTCTTGGTGGATTTCTGGGCACCGTGGTGTGGCCCGTGCCGGATGATGGCGCCTGAATTTGCCAAGGCGGCGCAGGAGTTGAAAGGCCGGGCGCGCTTTGCCAAGATCAACACCGAAGAGCACCCGAAAGTGTCGATGCAAAATGGCATTCGCGGCATTCCGGCGCTGATCCTGTACCAAGGCGGCAAAGAGGTGGCGCGCATCGCAGGTGCCCGTCCGGCGCGTGATATCGTGGCCTTTGTGGTGGAAAACGGCAAGCTTCCGGCGTGATATCCGGCGCGATGGGGCGTGACAGTCTGGCGCAGACCCCTCTCCCATGCCCGTCTTGACTTTGGCGTCGGAGAGGGACAAAAATCGCGCCATATGGGGTTGTAGCTCAGTTGGGAGAGCGCGTCGTTCGCAATGACGAGGTCGTCGGTTCGATCCCGATCAACTCCACCAAAATGCCATTTTGTTGTCATTGGACCATAAGAGTGCATTTTTGGAGCATTAACGTGCATCTCAGTGTCAAGAAAATTCTGAAACACAAGATGTAGTGTCGGTTATGCACCAACACTGCCGGTCCAGCACAAGCCCGCTTTGCTTCCTGTATTCTCCGAAAGGTCCCCAATGCCCGAAAATCGCTATGGCGTGATCTCTGGAGTGCGAAGCGCGGAGGATCGGCAGTTCGCCATTGTACGGCTTGAAGCGGAAGGTATTCCGGCGGATCAGATTTTTTGGACCGACCCAGAAGAGCCAAATGCACCGCCCGTCTGGCTTAGCACCTTGAGTGCCAACTCAGAGTTGCTTGCTCCGTCTCTGAACGACCTCAATCTCTCAACACAAGGCATCGCCGCCACGTTGGAAGTCGCGCGGAAGTTGGGCATTCATATCCTCTGCCTTGATGAGGCATTCAACAGCCGAAACGATTGGCAGTCCCAAATCGGCACCCTGCTGACCGCCCTCAATCGCCTTGACCGCAAAGGCTTCTCCGACCGCACCAAGATCGCACTGCAAGAAGCCAAAGCCCGTGGCCAACGTCTGGGGCGCAAGCCCAGTATGACAGGTCTGCGAAAAGCCGTCGCCATCCAAATGATCGAAGCGGGGTACAAAGGGATCAAAATATGGAAAACTCTCGCGATTCTGGAAGGCCCGCCGATCAGCCAGTCGGCCTATTACCTCTGGCAGAAAACGTGGTTGGCTGAGAGGGAGTGATCAGACGCGAGGGGCGGAGAGCCGAAGTTCGCTGCGCCTACGAAGGTTCTGTGCCAAAATTGCAAAAGCGGCCGTTCAATCCGGAGCAGACAGAAGCCCCATCCTGCGCTGCGTATCAAGGTCGGCTGTGCGCACGCAGCATACGTTCGCACTGCTTCCTCCTTCGTGGTAGCCTTGCAGTAAGCTAAACACTATCGCGAGGTCGCCGCCGAGCCGGGGAATGAGGCTTGGAACGCAATATCAGAAGCAATCCGACGCAATTTCACAGGTCACAAGGCACCCACGGGATTCCCTTAAGCCCTTGCTGCGCTTTGAGAACGAAGATTAAGTGGCGCTCAACGGTCGGGCGTCGAAAACGTCTGCGCCTAACAGAGATCGGAGCAGTAATAGTGAAAATCCCGCGAGACCCCTTCGACAGAGAAGCTCAAGATGACGCGGTGCTAGGAGCATTGTCGCACGCGGGCAGTACCGCAATATATTTGGACACCTCGTCACTAGTCTGGATGTATCGACTCTCGTCTGGTGCGCAGGGAGTTTATGGACTGGGCTTCAGCTGGAGGACTAAGCGGGAAGGTTCATATTCCGCTATGGAGTCTACACGAGCTGCACAAGCACAGGGGAGCGCCAGACGTCCTATTCCCTGCGCGGCCCAAAATAACGTCTATTGAAAAAGAGCTGGAGTCCCTGACAGAGTCTGCCTCACTCTTTGTCGATGATGACTTGGCGGTCCGAAAGGCATTCCTTGGAAGGTTGCAGTATTTGGACTTCCTAGATGTTGCAAAGAAAAGCCTTATTAGGGCTTTGAAGGTAATGAAGGAAGTCGATACCGCTAAGGTGGAGGAAGACATCCTTCCTTTCTTTGAGAAAATAGCTCTGCGCGGCGCTTTTCCTAACATCTCCAATGCCCAAAGAGAGTTCTGCGCCAGAAGCGAAGGAAGAGTTCCACCTGGATATCAGGATAGTAGGAAAAAAGGCGATGATGGGGAAGTCGGCGGAAGCGGAGCAAACCGTTTTGGCGACCTAGTATTTTGGCAGGAAATTCTCACAGACACCTTGTCCAAAGAGGAAATCCAGAAAGTGATTATTATCACGCATGATGGAAAGCCAGATTGGGTATTTTCGCCCCAAAGGTACAAAGACTATGACGGGAAGGTACGCAATAATAGCGCGAAACCTAAGCTGGTTACCTGCCCGCACCCGACCTTGTCTGCAGAAATAGCGCTAACTTCTGGAATAGAAGAGCTCTACATACTCACCATTCCTCAACTTGTTCAGCTAATCAGTTCCAGAGGAGATGCGAAGTCGGTTCAGCAACTCGCAAGGGCAGTTCAGATCGAGCAAGAGGCAGAGGACGCTCGAGTTAAGAAAGTTGAGCAGAAGAAGGGTCAGCCTCACGATGAAAATGGCGACGAGGAAGAGGCTGCCCCTGCTGTGGAAGAGCCCGACTTTAAAGTGGAGGAAGACGAGAAACCGGAGTTCGTTGTCGAATCGCAGCCTGCTGAAGAAATGCTCACTGAAGCTGACGAGCAAGACGAAGTGCTTGTGATCTTGGATAACCTCTCTGAGGAGGGCATTGAAGGATGCCACCTATGTTGCTGAAGGCGGGGAAGGTACTCCTGATCCAATAATTAGGGCTCTGAAGACGTACAACTGGTATACTCAGAATCCAGCTATCGGCAAGGTGTCGGCCGTTTTGGCGGAGGAGCGAGCTTCATTCGATGGAATTTTTGTGTTGGGCCGAAACGTATACCAAGCTGCCTGTGGTAACTCGAGCTCAGCCATGAAATTGCTGGACGGCTTGGATCGCTATCTATCCGGGAAGCCATCCCCTAAAGCAGAGATTTTTTATGCTGGCATTGCATTCGAGGCGTACTTTGACTCGAATGGTATGATTAGGGCCCACCCCAAGGATGAGTTCATTTCTCCTATATTTTTCGTTGCGCAGTCTGATAGGTTTGCCGTAGCCGCCGAGTGGCTTCGCCAGAAAATAGGGGCGGATTCCCGGAAATTCTTAAAGCTTCCTGGAGCTTCCATTGAGGCTGATATTTTCACTCTTGAAGTGGTCGAAGGAGAGATTGTCGGGTTGAAAGTTCGTGGGATTGATTTGGTGGAGCCGGATGAGGATGGCTATTCATATGACAGCCTTCCGCAGGAGTGCTCGGAGAGAGACATGAAGGAACAGATTGCTTCACACTTCTCCACTCTGATTTCTTACGTTAAATTTGTCCCCGAGTGGGAAGGGGTTAAAGATCTGTCTCACCTGAAATTCATCTCTTGGGGTCCACATACAGAAATAGAGTTACAAGAGTGATGTAAGGACTGCCTACCCTCGACGCGAATTCTCGTCTCGGGCGGAGCCAGAATTCCTGCTAGTTATCTCAAATTCTGAAATCTCCACTTAATGTGAATTCGCGGATCCCCAGATTTAGCAAGCGCAGCGGATGTCTCCTTTGATGGACCGCGATGCAGCGTCAAGCGTCAATGGTGAACGGCAGCAATGGGCCGTTCTTGACCCAGTCACGTCAGAAAATCAGCGGGCGGAGGCGCGAGATCTGCGCCGCTCTTGCCATCAATTGTCCGGATCGGCCGCGTGCCGATCCTTGCGCCGGTTTCCAGATCGACGGCAATCGGGACGAGGTCCTTGCCGGTTTCGGCATCGACATAGCGGGTCAGGTCACCGTCGCCTCTGTGTTTTCTTCCCCAAGCGCCCAACATGATCAGCACCGGCAGAAAGTCCTGACCAGCCGGGGTCAGGAGATATTCATCGCGGGGCGGGCGCTCCATGTACCGGCGCTTTTCGAGCAAGCCTTCTTGCGTCAGCGTTGCCAATCGGCTGGTTAGCATCGTTGGGGCGATGCCAAGGCTTTTGCGGAACTGGTCGAACCGCGTGAGGCCGAGGAAGGCGTCGCGCAGGATCAAGATGCTCCATGAATCGCCGACGCAGAGCAGGCTGCGCGCGATCGGGCACTGGGCGGCGAGGTCGCTTTTCATGTCAGTATCATTTCCGTATTGACTTACTACTATTTTAGTATCATATCGGTTGAAGATACGAATTTCAAGCGAAATGGACGGACCATGACCCAATCAACCCAACCTGTTGCCCTTATTACCGGCGCCTCTTCGGGCATCGGACGCGCCAGCGCGATGGCTCTGGCCAAGGTCGGTTATCGGGTGTTCGGCACCAGCCGCAAACCGATGAGCGCCCCGACGGATGGCATCACGATGCTGGTCGCGGATGTGACAAGCGATACTTCGGTACAGGCCTTGATCGATGCGGTTATGGCCGCGATGGGGCGAATCGACCTGCTGGTCAACAACGCCGGATACGCCCTGTCGGGGGCCGCCGAGGAAAGCTCGATCGGTCAAGTGCAGTCCCTGTTCGAGACCAACTTCCATGGCGTCGTGCGGGTGACCAACGCCGTCCTGCCGATCCTGCGGGCGCAAGGCGCCGGGCGCATCCTGAATGTCGGCTCGGTCTTTGGGCTGATCCCGGGGCCGTTCGGTGCCTATTACGCCGCCAGTAAACACGCCATCGAAGGCTATTCGGAATCGTTGGATCACGAGGTGCGCCCCTTTGGCATCCGCGTCGCCGTGATCGAGCCCTGGGCGACCAAGACCTCGATCGAAGCGAACTCCCCGCAAGGCGACCGCCCGGTGCCGGCCTATGCCCAAACCTTCGCCCGATACCAGACCGCCTTTGATACGGCCATGGCCGAAGGCGACAGCGCCGAGGATGTCGCGGCCACCGTCGTCAGGGCGGCGCGGGACCGGACTCCGCGCCCGCGCTACCCCTCCGGCAAGGCGGCGCGGCAGACATCGTTCGCTCGCCGCTTCCTGCCCCGGTCGCTATTCGACCGGACCCTGCGCAAGCAATTCAACATCGCTTGAGGAATGAACATGACAACCCCCTACATAGACGCCCCAACCCAATTCATCACCGCTGCCGGCACCCGCTTTGCCTACCGCGAGACCGGCCCGCGCGGCGGCATCCCGCTTGTCCTTCTGAACCACTGGGGCGCTACGCTGGACAACTTTGATCCGCGGATCGTTGACGGATTTGCAGCCACGCATCACGTGATTGCGGTCGATTACCGGGGCATCGGTGCTTCGGGCGGATCGGCCCCCGTGACCATCGACGAAATGGCGCGCGACGCGATTGCCCTGATCCATGCATTGGGGCACCAAACCGTCGATCTGATGGGCTTTTCGCTGGGCGGGATGGTGGCGCAGGACGTGGCATTGAAAGCGCCGGAGTTGGTGCGCAAGCTGATCCTGACCGGCACCGGCCCCGCGGGAGGAGAGGGGATCGCCAAGGTTGGCGCCGTGTCTTGGCCGCTGATCATCAAGGGGCTACTTACCTTCCGCGACCCCAAAACCTATCTCTTCTTCACCTCGACCACCAACGGCCGCAGCGCCGCCCGCGCCTTTATCGCCCGCACGAAAGAACGCAAGAACGGCCGCGACAAAGGCCCGACCCCACGCGCGTTCCTTCGGCAGTTGAAGGCGATCCACGCTTGGGGCCGCCAGTCGCCGCAGGACCTGATCCGCATCCGTATCCCGGTTCTGGTGGCCAATGGAGAAAACGACATCATGGTCCCGACGCCCAATAGTCACGACATGGCCCGCCGCATTCCAGGGGCGGAACTGGTGATCTACCCCGACGCAGGTCACGGCGGCATCTTCCAGTATCACACGCAATTCGTGCCGAAGGCCCTGGCCTTTTTGGCCGCCTGAACGCCCCTTTCCGGAGAAGACCCATGCAAGCTTACCTTATCGACAAGTATAGAAAGAACGCCCCTTTGCGGTTGGCCGATGTGCCGGAACCTGCCCTTGGCGAGGGTGAAGTTTTGGTGCAGATCCACGCCGCCGGGGTCAACGTTCTGGACGCCAAGATCCGCAATGGCGAATTCAAGCCGATCCTGCCCTACAAGCTGCCGCTGGTCCTTGGGCACGATATGGCGGGCACGGTCGTGAAGGTCGGGCCGAAGGCCGCCCGCTACAAGGTGGGCGACGAGGTTTTTGCCCGCGTGGACGATTTCCGCATCGGCACCTTTGCCGAAACCATCGCCGTCAGGGAAACCTCTCTGGCGGAAAAGCCCCGGACACTCACCATGGAAGAGGCAGCCTCGGTGCCGCTGGTCGCGCTGACCGCATGGCAGGCTCTGGTCGAGATTGCGGGATTGCGCGCGGGGCAGAAGGTGTTCATCCAAGCCGGATCAGGTGGGGTTGGGACCATCGCGATCCAACTGGCCAAGCATATCGGGGCCTATGTCGCCACGACCGCCAGCGCCGCTAACGCCGATTGGCTCAAATCGCTCGGAGCCGATCTGGTGATCGACTACAAGACGCAGGATTTTGAGGTGGTCTTGCGCGATTATGACGTGGTCCTGCACAGTCAGGACGCCAAAGCGCTGGAAAAGTCGCTGAACATCCTGCGGCCCGGCGGCAAGCTGGTGTCGATCACCGGACCCGCCACTCCGGCCCTAGCCGCGCAGATCAAGGCGCCGTGGTTCCTGAAGCCGGTATTCTGGGCCCTGAGCAGGGGCACCTACAAAAAGGCCCGCAAGCGCAAGGTTTCCTTCGACTTTCTGTTCATGACGGCGAACGGGGCGCAGCTGCAGCAGATCGCCACCCTGATCGACGCAGGCCATATCCGCCCGGTCATCGACCGCGTCTATCCCTTTACCGAAACGAACGCCGCCATCGCGCATGTTGAAAGCGGCCGTGCGAAGGGCAAGGTGGTCATCAAGGTGAGGTAGGCTTCCCACGAGATTGCCCTTGCGACCCGACGACGGAAAGAAGCCAAAGTTCAGGTAGTGAAGTCGTTCGGCCCATCGATGTCCGGTTTAGGCAAGCTGCGGTGCAGCGTCGCGAGACACAACCAATGTCCGCTCTGGGCCGAAAATAACGGACGCAATTACGGCCCATATGTATGTACCGGCTGCTGTTCGCAAATGATTTCCGGCATGTTCTCGGAAGTCGCTCATATGTATCCGGCCTGTTGATCGACACGCGGGGCGTGGCCTTGTTGGGGTTACGCACGCGCCGTGATCTCATTAGCGGACAGGTCGACTATGACCTAATGGGCCGTCAGACTCTGGGGGCGTAATATTTCCGTTCCATGCTTTCTATCTGTCGCGAACTCCTTTGGGCCGCTTCGGCTTAGACGCCGACAGCAACCTCATCTCTTGGCGTGTCGAACGCCGTTTTATGTCTCAAGATGCTCCATGCCATCCGCGCCAGTGTAATGACCCAGCGGAATCTGCTCAGGTTAAGCCGCTAACCTGAATGCCTCAGCAGGCGTGCGCATGGCAAGGGCCTGATGAGGGCGGCGATTGTTGTACAGCGGCAGGTATGCTTGTCACTATCCTCCACGGCCCATCGGGCTTCGCGCGAAGGTCCGTTCTGAGCCCCCCGGGGGCCACCGCAGCGGCGCCAACGGTCGTTTCGGCGGACAACTGCGGGTCTCGTGACATTCGCTTTGCGAATGCACTGCCGGTCAGCGGGTGCTCGGATATTACCTATCTGCCCATGCGCCGAGGGTTCCTGTATCTTGTCGCCATTATGGATTGGCACACGCGAAAGGTTTTGTCCTGGCGCATCTCGAATACTCTGGAGGCGGACTTCTGCGTTGAGGCGCTGAACGAGGCCATCCACAAGTTTGGCCCGCCGGAGATCATGAACACCGATCAAGGATCGCAGTTCACATCTTTTGCCTGGACAGATCTCCTGCGCCGAACGGGCGTCCGTATCTCGATGGATGGCAAGGGCCGGTTCCTCGACAACATCTTCATAGAGCGGCTGTGGCGGACGCTGAAATACGAATGCGTCTACCTGCATGCTTGGGAAACCGGCTCGGAGGCAAAGGCGGGCATCCGAAAATGGATGACCTTCTACAATCACCAACGCCCACACTCAGCCCTTGGCGGCAGACCGCCAGCCGTGGTCTATTGGCTGTGAAATGACAAAACCCAACCCGATCAGCAGGTGCAACGAGTAGCTTAATTTACGACAGATCCTGTCCAACGGATGGGGAGTAGCTCA
>TARA_R110001583_G_scaffold2536_10_pt1 | contig 46860 bp, 42 predicted proteins | sample TARA_R110001583 | Tara Oceans TARA_R110001583 (sample SAMEA4398432) | marine metagenome | biome: Polar Biome; feature: [MES] marine water layer (ENVO:01000295) within the mesopelagic zone...; material: water (ENVO:00002006), including particulate matter (ENVO:01000060) such as...... | reverse complement strand
GTGACATTTAATCAACTTGCACAAGCTAATTTCTCTGACGTTTTCACTTCTGAAAATGTAACTTCTCAAGCAGTATTAGAGAACTTAAATGCATTAATGTCTAATAATGCAGAACTTGCTGTATATACTCTTTCTTAAGCATTTCTTTATGTACTTATAATAAAAGCCCCTATTGGGGTTTTTTGTTTAGTGGCTATGAATAAAAAAAGTAAAATACTGTTCTGCATATTGGCTCTTTTCTCTATTCCATTACTGGCAGATTCTTCTTTAGCAAAACTCTCACAAGACAGTTATTGGTTAAAGCTTGGGCATTATAGAACCGCTGTTATGAGTGATTGGAAGAGTGAGGTCGATGAGTCTTCTTTTTTTATTGCGACACAGGGAAAAACGAACCCTAAAGCAGAACTGCAAGCAACGATTGATGCGTTTAATGGTAAAAATTTAAATAGTGAAGAAACTAACGCTATGATCTGTCGCTTTCCCGCACGTTTTAACTGGATAAAAACTAAAGTTGATAATGATTGGGGAGAGTTAGATTGCCCTGAATTGCAGCGATGGCAAACGGTTATTGACCCTGCTGGCATTACGCTAGTCTTCCCAACAGCTTTTATGAATAACCCTTCTTCTATGTTTGGCCATACTTTATTAAGAATCGATGCCAAAGATCAAACACGAAATAAAGAATTAGTGGCATTTGCTGTTAATTTTGCTGCAGATCCAGATTTACAAGATAATGCGGCTACTTATGCTTATAAAGGATTAGTTGGAGCTTATCCTGGGCGTTTTTCTTTAATGCCTTATTACCGTAAAGTGCGAGAATACAACGATTTAGAATCTCGAGATATTTGGGAATACAAGCTCAATTTAACGCCTGTTGAAGTTGAACGAGTACTGTTACATTTATGGGAGTTACAATCTGCTCATTTTGATTATTACTTTATTGATGAAAATTGTTCATATCAATTATTGTCATTGTTACAACTTGCACGTGAAGATATTGATCTAACCTCTTCATTTATGATGCAAGCCATCCCTTCTGATACCGTTGTCGCATTAAGAGATAATAATTTATTACAAGAGCCAAATTATAGGCCGGCTTTTGGTACTAAGTTATTTCATTATTCACAACAACTCACTGATGTTGAATTAGAGGCAGCTCGAACGTTAATGGAAGGTGGAGAGTTAATTGAAAATACGTATACTTCAGAGCAACAAGCTGCCATTTTAGAAATGGCTTATGAGTGGTTAAATTTTGAATTTTATGATCTAGGATTAAACCGTGACATAGTTGCACCACGTACCAATCGTTTGTTAATGGCTCGTAGTAAAATAAAGTTAGTATCGCCTTTTACTCAACCGCTGAGGCCTAAAATATCACCAGAGCAAGGGCATGGTTCTTCGCGTTTTGGAGTCTCTATTGCAGATACTACCCGTGATCAGGCTCGTTATAACCTCTCTTATCGACTTGCTTATCATGACTTATTAGATCAATCCGCTGGTTTTATCCCAGGGGCTCAGATTAGTTTTTTTGATATTGAAGCGAGCATTAATAATGCAAATAATAGCCGCCTTGAAAAATTTTATATTATCGATGCAATGGCATTGCCAGTTGATAATCGAATTTTTGATAGTTGGTCTTGGAATATGCGGATGGGATTTGATCGACAAGCTGATAAACAAAAGCAAAGTGGGCATTGGTTCACTCAAGGCGGCTACGGAAAATCAATCGGCAATCCAAATAATTTACAAGCTTATTTATTAGGTTCTTTTGAGCTTAATGGTGGTGATATTACAGATAATGACTTAAAGGCAGGACTAGGAACTGAATTAGGTGCTATCTGGCAAGTGAATACTAATAATAAAATCGGATTAATGGCGAATGTGATGTATTTACCGGACTCAGATGTAGATTATCATTACAAGGTAGATCTTGATTGGAACTGGTCTGTAGCCCGTAATTGGGCGTTGCGCAGTAAGTTACGTCATCAAAAGTGGCGTGCTGAAGAGTCGATGGCTAAATTGACTTTATTTCATTATTTTTAAGTAACTATTTAAGCACAGTGTAATGCTTTTTTATTATGTTGAATATCAATAAATTAACTCTAATTATTGGCTTCTATTTTTTATAAATCAGCTTGATATTGTTTAATTTTTTATCTGAATAGATGCTCATTAGTTACTATAAAGCAGTTAAACTAGCCTGAATGCTACAATAAAATAAGGCTCATAAAACTGGACTGTTTATCTTTAACTGCCAGTTTGGTAATTCACTTTTACCTTTCTCAGATAGCGCATAAATTCCACGCTCTACTTTATTAAACCAATCATAATAATTATTGGATAGAAATTGCGTTGCTTGTGGTTCATTAATGGCTTTTTTTATTTCAGCGCCTGATGCGGAGGTGGTTTGAAAAAGATAGTCTGCAACACGAATGCAGCGTTGCCTATAAGCGGTTAAACCCGCTTGTTTACGTGTTGAGCCTCCTTTTTGTGTATCACCTTGGCGTAGGCTAAATTCTTTTAATAAAGCTGCCTGTTTGCGTTTGTTTTTCCTAGGAGTGTAATCTTTAGGATCATGGATAACTTCAACATATTGCTGTGTTTGTTGCATATCAACAACAATTAACCCTAGTCCCAAGCGAGCAATGAGCTTTTTGACTTGTTTGCTCTTATTCCTAAACATCGTCGCTTGTTTAGGAATCGCAATATAGACTGTCTCAGCCAAGCTAAAGCGATCCATAGATTGTAATAATAAGGTGATATTGAGGGTTAACTTTAATTCAATAATAATTAGATCATCGCCTTTTTTAGCGACAATATCGCACTCTTTTATTTCTCCTTTTACTTCATAACCTAAATTATTTAAAAAGTGTTTAATAGGTAAATAGAGATCACTTTCTTTTAATTTATTAGGCATTTTTAATTCGCTATCTTAATATTGAAGTCATCCGTGTCGCATATGGTTAATAATATATCAGATTCTTTATATTTTTTGTTATTTAGGGAGAAAGAATAGTTGTATTAAAATTATGCAATTTCATTTGTTCATTTTTCCTATTTACTCACTGTAAAGTTAACCGATGCCACTGATTGCCATTGGTATAATTGGCATCAATAGGTATAATGGATTTCATTTTTTTCTAATCAACTCGAAGCCTAAATCATGCAAAAATTCGATACAAAAACATTCCAAGGGCTAATTCTTGCATTGCAAGACTTCTGGGCTCGCCAAGGTTGTGCCATTGTACAACCTCTTGATATGGAAGTAGGTGCTGGAACATTCCACCCACAAACATTCTTACGTTCAATTGGTCCTGAGCCGATGAGCAGCGCTTATGTACAACCATGTCGTCGTCCTACTGACGGTCGTTATGGTGAAAACCCTAATCGCTTACAACATTACTATCAATTCCAAGTAGTATTAAAGCCTTCACCTAAAAACATTCAAGAATTATATTTACAATCACTTGAAGAGATTGGCATTGATACTTCAATTCATGATATCCGCTTTGTTGAAGATAACTGGGAATCACCTACTTTAGGTGCTTGGGGTTTAGGTTGGGAGATCTGGCTAAACGGGATGGAAGTAACACAGTTTACTTATTTCCAACAAGTGGGTGGTCTTGAGTGTTCGCCAGTAACAGGTGAAATTACTTACGGCTTAGAGCGTCTTGCTATGTATATCCAAGGCGTAGATAGTATTTACGACTTAGTATGGACTGATGGCCCAATGGGTACAGTAACTTACGGTGATATTTTCCATCAAAATGAAGTAGAGCAATCCACTTACAATTTTGAACATGCGGATGTTGATGCGTTATTTGTACAATTTGATCAATGTGAAAAAGATAGCCAGCGTTTAATTGAAGCGGGTCTACCGCTACCTGCTTATGAGCAAGTAATGAAAGCATCACATGTATTTAACTTGTTAGATGCACGCCATGCGATTTCAGTGACTGAACGTCAACGTTATATATTACGTGTTCGTTCATTATCAAAGGCCGTTGCAGAAGCTTATTATGCTAAACGCGAAGCGCTTGGTTTCCCATTGTGTAAAAATTTAAATTAATAGAGGCAAGTTTAATGTCACAAGAAAATTTATTGATTGAGTTGGGAACCGAAGAGTTACCACCAAAGTCACTTCGTCAACTTGCTGAATCATTTGCTAGTAATGTTGAAGCAGAATTGAACAAAGCAGAATTAACGTTTGATAAAGTTAGTTGGTTAGCATCCCCTAGACGTTTAGCCGTAGTTGTTACTAACTTAAATGCGACACAAGCAGATAAAATTGTTGAAAAACGTGGTCCTGCTGTAAATGTTGCATTTGATGAGAGCGGCGTTGCAACAAAAGCTGCACAAGGTTGGGCTCGTTCTAATGGTATTACTGTTGAAGAAGCTGAACGTTTAGTCACAGATAAAGGTGAATGGTTATTATTTAAATCATCTGTTAAAGGTCAGCATATTAATACGCTAATTCCTGCTATTGCAGCAACCGCGTTAACTAAACTGCCGATTGCTAAACCAATGCGTTGGGGAAGTGAAAATACTCAATTTATTCGTCCTGTGCATACCGTTACTATGTTGTTTGGTAACAAGTTAATTCCAGGTGAGTTATTAGGTGTTGCTTCGGATCGTATCATTCGTGGTCACCGCTTTATGGGCGAAGCTGAATTAACATTAGCGCATGCAGATGATTACGAAGCGTTATTAGATGATTCAGGTAAAGTCATTGTTGATTATGAACGCCGTAAAGCAATCATTCGTGAACAAGTTGAAGCAGTTGCTGCTCATGAAAATGGTGTTGCAGCTATTGATGAAGCGTTATTAGAAGAAGTGACTTCTTTAGTTGAATGGCCGGTTACATTGGTTGGATCATTTGAAGACAAATTCTTAGATGTTCCATCTGAAGCACTTATTTATACAATGAAAGATAACCAAAAATACTTCCCAGTATTAGATAAAGAAGGTAATTTATTACCTCGCTTTATCTTTGTTTCAAACATTGTAAGCCGAGATCCAAAACAAGTTGTATCTGGTAATGAAAAAGTGGTTCGTCCACGTTTAGCTGATGCAGAGTTCTTTTTTGAAACAGATAAAAAGAAAACATTAGAGAGTCGTTTAACCTCTTTATCAACTGTTTTATTTCAAAAGCAATTGGGTACGTTAAAAGAAAAGTCTGAGCGTATTAGTGCTGTAGCAGAAAAAGTAGCTGTAAAAATTCAAGCAGATCCTAAACATGCACAACGTGCTGGTTTATTATCAAAAACAGATTTAATGTCTGAAATGGTAATGGAATTTCCAGATGTACAAGGTGTAATGGGCATGTACTACGCTCGTTTTGATGGCGAGCATGAAGATGTTGCTGTTGCATTAAATGAGCAATATTTACCGCGTTTTGCCGGTGATAAACTACCAACGTCTTTAGTTGCATGTGCGGTTTCATTAGCTGATAAATTAGATACATTAGTAGGTATCTTTGGTATTGGCCAAGCACCAAAAGGCGATAAAGACCCATTTGCATTACGTCGTGCTGCGATTGGTTTGTTACGTATTATTACCGATAAGAACTTAGACTTAGATATTGTGGATTTAGTTGAAATAGCTAAAACTCAATATGCTGATAAACTAACAAACGACAATGTTGTAAATGATGTTGTTGACTTTTTATTTGCTCGCTTCCGTGCTACTTATCAAGCGAATGGATACTCAGTTGAGTTAATTCAATCGGTATTAGAACGTCGTCCTACTAAACCTGTTGACTTTGAAAAACGCATTAAAGCGGTTGCTAAGTTTCAAACATTACCTGAAGCCGCGCCAATTGCCGCTGCTAATAAGCGTATCAGTAATATTCTTGCAAAGGTAAAAGAGGAAATTAACAGTAATGTTGATGCTAATTTACTACAAGAAGACGCTGAAAAGGCACTTTCTGAAATATTGGAGGCTCTAGAAAGCAAGCTAAGCCCTTTATTTTTAGAAGGAGACTACGAGTCAGCCTTGTTCGAGTTAGCTAGCTTACAGAGCCCTGTAGACGCATTCTTCGATAACGTGATGGTTATGGCTGACGATTTAGCAGTAAAAAACAACCGTTTAGCACTTTTAAATCGTTTACGTAACTTATTCTTGCAAGTCGCAGATGTATCGGTTCTATAATATTTTTATTCATAATTAGAATATTAATAGTTATTTAAAAGCTCAGTTTTTACTGAGCTTTTTTGTTTCACGTGAAACAAATACTTTTTATATGGTGAAAGTCATCTTTTCGTTCAAGCGAATGAAAATAAATCCTCTCATTAGTCTTAAATTATCAACTTCCTTTTACAGCTAGATCGCTATTCCTTGTTGTTTTTTACTGATTCAATTATTAAAAACTTACTCATTTTTTATCATAAAATATCCACTGATATAACTAATATATTTGTCGAAAATCAGTAGTTATAATAAATTACCTTTGTTAGAAGTTAGAACATGATGTTGTAAATTTATATCATTAATATTCGGTTCATACGCTAAAATCTTACTTTTAAAAATTGATTATTTTACAGAATATATGCGAGCACTAATGGACTATATGTGGAGTAAATAATGGATTTGTTGGGCGTGGTTTTGTAACATTTAATGTTAATGCGCAACTATTAATGTAGGTTATCTAATGTTGAAATTTATTATTTATGTAATTAAATAATTATTTTAATTCGGCGATTAGATAAATTAAAAATAATGATGACCCTTACGCAACCACATAACTTTCCACTATAAATCTGTTCGTAAAGTACAACAAATTTATTAAGCAGAATGGTATTATAGGGAAATAGTTTTTATTATTTAAATTGTACTTGTTTTAAGTTTGTTTCACGTGAAACAATTCTTCTATTATTTGTATTTATTTTATTCCAATTAACACTTTATATTTAGGATTTTTTGCATGCCCTATTCAACATTCGGAAATAAATTTACACAGCATTCAGGCATCAACGAGTTAATGGATGATCTAAATAAAGGCGTAAAAGGTGGCGATGATCTCTTAATGTTAGGCGGTGGTAACCCAGCGACTATCCCTGCTATCCAACAACGCATAACGGAGCTAATGCAAGATTTATTAGACCAAGGTAAATTGATAGACACATTAGCTAATTATGACGGTCCACAGGGTAAAGATGCATTTATTAATGCGTTAGTTGAATTATTTAATGATTTATATGACTGGAATTTGTCAGCAGATAACATCATGTTAACCAATGGCAGTCAAAATGCTTTCTTCTATTTGTTTAATTTACTAGCGGGTGATTTTAGTAACGGAACAAAACGTAAAATTTTATTTCCGCTAGCACCTGAATATATTGGTTATGCCGATGCCAGTGTTTCTGAACAAGCATTTGTAGCTGTTCGACCAAAAATTACGGAATTGCCAAATCAACAATTTAAGTATCATGTTGATTTTGATGCGTTACAAGTGACCGATGAAATAGGCGCTATTTGTGTATCAAGACCCACTAACCCTACTGGTAATGTATTAACTGATGACGAGATAGATAAGTTAGATAAATTAGCAAAACAGCATAATATCCCATTGATAATTGATAATGCTTACGGAACTCCTTTTCCTAATATTATTTTTGAAGCGGTAAAACCTCATTTTAATGCAAATACCATTCTATGTTTAAGTTTATCAAAATTTGGATTACCAGGTGCCCGTTGCGGAATAGTAGTTGCTAGCCCTACTATTATCAAAGCAATGGCCAACCTATCCGGTATTATGGCGTTATCACCAGGAGGAATTGGACCAGAAATAGTATTACCTTTAGTAAAAAGCAAAGAAATTATTGAGTTGAGTGACAATGTCATTAAACCTTTTTATCAACAAAAATCACAAGTAGCGATAAAGTTGTTGTTAGAAAAGATTACTCATAAAAACTTTAGAATACATAAAGCTGAAGGTGCATTATTTCTGTGGCTTTGGTTTAAAGATTTGCCTATTACTTCACATGAGCTTTACAAAAAATTAAAAGACAAAGGTTTGATTGTTGTTTCTGGCCATTATTTTTTCCCTGGGTTAGATCAAGAGTGGAAACATACGCATGAATGTATTCGGCTTAACTATGCGCAAGATAATAATGTTGTAGAGCGCGGAGTTGAAATATTAGCCTCAGTGGTTAATGAGTTATATCAAGATAGTTAAAAATGGAGTTAAAAAATTAAACTTAACTTCCATTATTACTTCACTTCTACTCTTTTTTAGTTATTTATTCAGTTGTTTCACGTGAAACAACTGAAATAATAAAAATGTATTAACAATAAATAAAATAGATAGTATTTATATAAACATTAATTTTAAGCTGCCGATCACTGCCGTTAATGCTGTCAATATTTGCATATGGCTAATTTTTTAATTTTGTAACAAGTCTATTTAATTCTTCACTAATATCTGTAATAACATGACTAGATAAGTTGATACCTTGCAGGTTATTACTGACCTTTTCTGCGTGTTGTTTAATGGTTTCTGTATTCAATGCGACATGATTAATTGTTACTGTTTGCTGCTCTGTAGCCGAGGCGATGGTGTTATTAAAAGTGTAAATATTATTAATGATCTGAGATACTGATTTTAATTGTTGTTGAAGCGCTAAGCTATGGTCAGCACAATCAATGGCAACAGAACTCTGTTTCAGAACATATTCATTGGCTTCTGCCGCCGTTGCCACTAATTCATTTATGATGGTTTGTATTTCACTCGTTGAGTTTGATGTGCGTATTGCTAAAGCACGAACTTCATCTGCTACTACCGCAAAACCTCTCCCATGTTCACCTGCTCTGGCTGCTTCAATGGCTGCATTAAGTGCCAGTAAGTTGGTTTGTTGAGAAACATTATTTATAACGTCTAAAACATTATTAATAGAAGATGTATCAGCAGTTAGTTTATTGACTAGCTTACTTAAAGATAGGATATTTTCGGCTAGTTTTTTGGTGTTTTCTACTTCAATTGCTAACGCAGTGTCGACTTGATCAACTAATTTTACAGCATGATTAGTTTGTTGACAGGTATCAGCTGCATTTTTTGTTACTTCATTAAATGAATTGGAAAGCTCAATTATTGACGAATTGACTAACTGTGTTTGTTGTCGCTGTTGCTGACTGCTTTCTTCGGCTTCCTTAGTACGTTCTTGTAATATATGACTCGCACTTAAGGTTTGTTGTGATTGTGTCTGTAGAGAGGCTGTAAGCTCCTTTAAATAAGACTGTAAGCGGATGCTTCTGATATTAACGGTATTAAATTCAGAAAACTTACTTTTAATATTTAATGACTGACTAAAATTACCAGATGTTAATGCATCAAAGAAAGGCAACAACTGATCAATAAAACGTAATGTTTTAAATTGTAATGAGGCAGATAACATCACCATCATGATCAGTAGTAGAAGTGAAAAAGTACCCATTATTTTTACTTTATTGGTTATCTGTTGTTTTTGTTGATCTACAACGATTGAATAGGAAGCAAAATTTTCTATCAGTTGATTAAATTGTAGTGCTAATATTTTTCTACTATTAATAACGGCTTCTAACATATTATTAGTATTGGATAGTTCTTTTGGATAACGTGATGTAAGACTGTTTAAGTTATTAATGCTTTGACTCGTTAGGTCAATAGTTTCTGGCTCATCAAAGCTAAATTCATCGACCTCTTCGCTTTTAAATAAATTTAAACTAGGTAAAAAATTCATTTTAGCTAAGCTAGTTGCAATGTTATTGTTTTCTTGCAGAAGAGTATTTTTTGTTGATTCATTGCTTAGTTGTAAATAACGCTGACGTAATACACCTACTCGTTGTAATTGTTGACTAATATTTAACAACTGTATCTCATATGCTCTTTTGGTTTCATTATTAACGCTAGATTTTTTAATATAACTGATTAAATCTGTAATCAAATCATGTCGTTCTATTTCATTATTGAGTAGTAGTATCTCTGGATCAGCTGCAAGTTTCCCAGCCGCTCTCACTTCTTGAATGGCATTTTGAAGCTGTGTGATAGCTTCAATCACTGATGTAGATTGTTGTTTATTGAGCCAAGTAATAGGGGTACTTTTTATTGTATTTAATTTAGTTTCCGCCCCAAGCAATTTATTGGCATTGCCGGAACCTAGGTATTGCTCTAATGAAATGGCTATATCGCTTTCTAACTCACTTTTTATTGCATGATAGGACTGGTTTGTTTGATAGGGTTTATCCATTTCATACCAAGCCCAAAAAATAAAAGCACTGATCAAAATGAGTAATGAAGCAATACAACTAGACATGATTTTGGTAAATAAGTTAATTGACATAAAACGCTCTTAAATTAATTTTTAATGCGTATCATAGACTTGGAATGTGGCAATAATATGACGTATAACTTTTTTATTGCAGATATAAAAAAATCCAGCTAAAAGCTGGATTTTTCAGATGTTTTTGTTAAAAATCGAATCGATTAAATATCAATATTACCAACACGGAGTGCATTTTTCTCAATGAAAGCACGACGAGGTTCTACATGGTCACCCATCAATGTAGTAAATAATTGATCTGCACCTACAGCATCTTCTACCGTCACCTGTAACATATGACGAGTACTAGGGTCCATTGTCGTTTCCCATAATTGGCTCGGGTTCATTTCACCTAGACCTTTATATCGTTGAATGTATAAACCACGTTTTGATTCATGCATTAACCAGTTAACTGCTTCAATAAAGTTATCAACTGGTTTAGTACGTTCACCACGTTGTATATAAGCACCCTCTTCTAATAGGTTTTGAATTTCCACACCTAAAGAAACTAATGATTTATATTCAATTGAACCAAAGAACTCTTCATCAAAAGTATAAATAGTATCAACACCGTGCTTACGCACTGTAAACAATATTTTATTAGTTAATTCATCTTCTGACTTAACTACTGCTGCTTTATAGATAGTACCTTCTAAATCTTGGCGGTTTAACACTTCGATAATAGTTTCCATCCATGTTGTTACTTTTTCTGCATTTACTAAGTCGTCAGCTTTTAATTCAGGCTGATAAATTAATTTATCTAATACAACATTTGGGTAGCGACGAGTTAAACGTATAATCGTTTCCTGTGCAGTTCGGTAACGTTCAATCATACCTTGTAAAGCAACACCTGTAATACCAGGTGCATCACCGTTAACGTGTAACGATGCGCCTTCCATAGCTAAGGCAGTCAAGTAAGCCTGTAAAGCTGGATCATCTTTCAGATATTGTTCTTGTTTGCCTTTTTTCACTTTATAAAGTGGTGGCTGAGCAATATAAATGTAGCCATTTTCAATTAATTCAGGCATCTGACGGTAGAAAAAAGTTAACAATAAGGTACGAATGTGCGAACCATCGACATCGGCATCGGTCATGATAATGATACGATGATAACGTGTTTTTTCTGGATTATATTCATCACGTCCGATACCACAGCCTAATGCAGTGATCAGGGTTGCTACTTCTTGAGAAGATAACATCTTATCAAAACGTGCTTTTTCTACGTTTAAAATTTTACCTTTAAGTGGCAGAATAGCTTGGTTTTTACGAGATCGGCCTTGCTTAGCACTACCGCCCGCCGAGTCTCCTTCCACTATGTATAGTTCAGAAAGCGCTGGGTCTTTTTCTTGGCAATCTGCGAGTTTACCCGGTAAACCAGCTAAATCTAACGCACCTTTACGACGTGTCATATCACGTGCTTTACGAGCGGCTTCACGAGCACGAGCAGCATCAACTATTTTACCTACAATGATTTTTGCTTCGGCTGGGTTTTCTAATAAAAACTCTTGCAAACGTTCGTTCATTGCTCCTTCAACAATCGGGCGCACTTCAGAAGAAACTAAACGGTCTTTAGTTTGTGAAGAGAACTTTGGATCAGGTACTTTAACTGAAATAACAGCGGTCAGACCTTCACGAGAATCACCACCTTCTGTTGATGCTTTGTTTTTATTGTTTTTTACTTTTGCTAATTCTTTCTCAATATATGAATTCAAAGTACGTGTTAATGCACCACGGAAACCCGTTAAATGAGAACCACCATCGCGTTGTGGGATATTATTGGTAAAGCAATAGATATTTTCTTGGAAGCCATCGTTCCATTGCATTGCAACTTCAACCGCCGTGCCATCTTCATGTTCAGTATTAAAGTGGAATACTTTGTTATGTACTGGTGTTTTATTTTGATTTAAATATTCAACGAATGCTTTAATACCGCCGGCGTAACAAAAATGATCTGATTTATCTTCTTCACGTTTATCAATTAATCTGATTGAAACACCTGAATTCAAAAACGATAATTCACGAAGACGTTTTGCTAATATATCGTAATGAAATTTTGTGTCAGAGAAGGTTGTTGGACTTGGCCAAAAACGAATTTCAGTCCCTGTTTGGTCAGTATCTCCAATAACTGCAATCGGAGCTTCTGGTTCACCTTTTGCGTATGTTTGTTGATGTATGTGGCCACTACGCTTAACAGTCAAACGTAATTTATCAGATAATGCGTTTACTACTGAAACACCTACACCATGTAAACCACCAGAAACTTTATATGAGTTATCATCAAATTTACCACCGGCGTGTAAAACGGTCATAATAACTTCCGCGGCAGATACACCTTCTTCTTCATGTATGTCAACCGGAATACCACGGCCATCATCACGAACTGAAACACTGCCATCGGTATGGATAGTACAAATAATATCGCTACAGTGCCCTGCTAAAGCTTCATCGATTGAGTTATCTAAAACCTCAAAAACCATGTGGTGTAGACCCGTACCGTCATCGGTATCACCGATATACATGCCAGGGCGTTTACGAACTGCATCTAACCCTTTTAGTACTTTAATACTTGACGAATCATAACTATTCTCAGCCATAAAACTTTCACCTTTCTACTGTAATTTGACCCTGTTTCACGTGAAACAGAGTGCGTTCTTGCGTAAATAAATTACCAATGCTATCCGCTGAAATCGCGCTAACAAATACCTGTGCATTGGACTCTATAATATGTTTTGCTAATATTGTTTGCTTGCTGCTGTCGAGTTCAGAACTGAAGTCATCAATTAAAAAAACACACTGCTTATTGTCAATTGAATTTAAAAATAAACCTTGTGCTAAACGTAAAGCATAAACAAGTAACTTTAACTGCCCTCTTGATAACACATCGTCAACAGGTAGGTTATTGATTTTTATCTTTAAATCTGCCTTTTGTGGGCCAACACTTGTATAACCTAAATGCTTATCACGATCAAAATTATCAGATAAATATTGAGCTAATGGTTTGTTGTTTTTGTCCCATCCGCAAAAGAATTTGCTGTCGATAGTAAACTCAGGCAAAAAATCTGCAATAGTTTGTGCTATCCAAGGCTGTAATTTCGCAAAGTAATCGGCTCTCTGCGCGCTTATTTGCTCACTTAAGACACAAAGTTCATTATCCCATACTTGAAGCTCTTTGTAAGCGTTACATTGCTTTAAAGCTGCATTCCTTTGCTTTAAAAGTCGCTTTATGCGAGCCCAGTTACTATAAAACAAAGGATCATGATAAAAAACACCCCAATCCAGATAAGCACGACGATTTTTAGGACTTCCTGATAGTAAAATATAGCTTTCCGGTGTGATCAATTGCATCGGAATATATTGTGTTAAAGTGGCTAATTTTTTTACTATTTGCCCATCAATTTTGAGAGTCGTTTCCCCCCCCCTTGATTTTTGTAAACCAATTGGAAAAACACGTTGCTGATAATTAATTTCACTATAAAGCGTGAAATGAGTTTGTTCGTGTTGAATGACTCTATTGGTTAGATGGGTACGAAAAGATCGCCCTAAACCAAGCAGATAAATGGCCTCTAATAAGGAGGATTTACCACTGCCATTGTCACCTACAATTAAATTAATTTTAGGGTCAAAAGTCAGGGAAGCTGATTCGATATTACGAAATTGATTAATGATTAATTTTTGTAATGACATTAATCAATTCCTTAAATGAAACAAGGTATGGATACTAATAGGTATGTTATAAACGCATTGGCATTAATACATATAGTGAGTCATCACTATCAAGAGACTCTATTAGTGCGCTGTGGTCTGAAGTGCTAAAGGTTATTTTTACTTGTTCACTTTTTAAGGTGTTTAATACATCAAGTACATAACTCACATTAAAGCCTATTTCCAACTCTGCAGAATGATAATCTACATCAATGTACTCTTCGGCTTCTTCTCGTTCTGGGTTATTAGCTGTTATTTTTAATAAATTCTCAGACAGTGTTAAACGTACACCACGGAACTTTTCATTGGATAAAATAGCAGCTCGGCTGAAAGCTTGTTTTAATGTTTCACGGCCAGATATTAACTCTTTATCACCATTGCGAGGAATAACTCGACGGTAATCAGGGAAGCGACCATCAACCAATTTAGTGGTAAATACAAAACCATCAATCACAGCGCGTAGGTTATTTTTACCTAATTGAATGGTTACATTCGCTTGCTCTTTGTCTAATAGTTTAACCAGTTCTAGTACCCCTTTACGAGGCACTATGACAGATTGTTCTTCAATTGTTTGATCTATGTTGATCGAACAGGATGCTAAACGGTGACCATCGGTAGAAACACTACGTAATGTATTACCTGATACTTCAAAGAACATACCATTTAGATAATAACGAACATCTTGACTTGCCATGGCAAATTGGGTGAATTCAATCAGTTTTTTAAATTCATTTTGTGGAACGGTTAGTTCAATCAGACTCTGCCATGATTCTATATTAGGGAAATCAATCGCGGGCAAGGTTGAAAGTAGGTATCGACTACGGCCTGAACGTACTGTTACACGTTCATTCTTTACTTCGAATGTCACTTCACAAGGATCTGCCAAACCACGGCATATATCCAGTAATTTACGTGCAGGTACTGTAATTGCACCATCAACAGCTGCTAAATCTAATGGTATTTGCGCCATTAATTCAACTTCTAAGTCAGTACCTGTTAAGTTTAAAAAGTTATCTTTTACTTCAATCAGAATATTGCCCATGATAGGCAAAGCTGGGCGCCCGCCAGCGACTGAGCCAACAACTAATTGTAATGGTCGTAATAATACTTCACGAGAAATAGTAAATTTCATCAGATAACCTTTTCTTACATGGACAACGTGCGGATAAGTATTTTGTAGTCTTCTTGGATGTCGTTATTTTCACGACGTAATTCTTGCACCTTACGACAAGCATGCAAAACAGTGGTGTGATCTCGGCCGCCAAATGCTTCGCCAATTTCAGGTAAACTATGCTGAGTCAACTCTTTAGCTAAAGCCATCGCAATTTGACGAGGACGAGCCACGGTACGAGTACGGCGTTTTGACGACATATCTGAAATTTTAATACGGTAATGCTCTGCTACTACTTTTTGAATATTATCAACAGTAGTCTGTTTAGTGTGTACTGCTAGCATATCGCGTAATGCATCTTGTACTAACGAGATAGTAATATCTTGACCAGTAAACTGTGCTTTAGCTGAAATATTAGCAATCGCCCCTTCTAAAACGCGTACATCGGTAATAGTAAGACGTTTTGCAATAAAGAAAGCAACATCATCAGGTAAGTGCAAACCACGTTCTTCAGCTTTAGTGATTAAGATAGCAACACGTGTTTCTAACTCTGGTGGATCAATTGGTATTGATAATCCCCAACCAAATCGAGTACGCAGTCGCTCATCAATTCCTTCGATTTCTTTAGGGAAACGGTCGCTGGTTAAAATAACCTGTTGATGTGCATCTAACATTGAATTAAATGTTTGGAATAAAACTTCTTGAGAACGGTCTTTTCCAGCAAAGAAGTGAATATCATCTATTAATAATGCATCTAGTGAAGCGTAGTATTCTTTAAATTGTTCAATGGTATTGTTACGAATTGAATTGATCATGTCTTGAACAAAGCGTTCAGAGCGAATATAAACTACTTTACTGTCTGGGTTTTCAGCAACAATCGCGTTACCCACGGCATGCAATAAATGAGTTTTACCTAAACCTGGATGCGCATACAAGAATAATGGGTTATAGACATCACCTGGATTTTCAGCAATTTGTTGAGTAGTGGCTATCGCAAAATTATTTGATTTACCTTCAACAAAGTTATCAAAAGTATATTTTTTAATTAAATTACTTTTATGTGCAACAGTTGTTGCTTTTGATTCACCTTCCCATGGTTGGTGGGTATTTAATACGGGTGCTATTTTTGTTGCTGCAGGTTTATTAGCCGCTGCATTTGCAGTCCCTACTAATAAACGTATTTTGATCGTTTGATTGGCATCTACTGCATGGACCAAAGTTTGTAATTTGGTCTCAATAATATCCATGTACTTTTCACGAACCCACTCACTGGTATATTTATTTGGTGAGTATAATGACAAAATATTATTACCGTATTCTGCCTGAAGAGGACGTAACCAAGTACTAAAGTCTCCTGCTGATAGCTCATCTTTTAATTGTGCTAAACATTCTTGCCAAATAGCGAGGGACATTGTCGAACTCCAGTAGATACATTAGGGCGGATAATTCTACCGACAACAGCGTCATTACGCCATAAGATCTGCTAACAAAAAGAAAAAAAAGATCCTTGTATTTCGCTGCATTCAATGTTTAAAGCATCCACAAGCCTGTAACTAGGTATCATCTAGCATCCCGTGCTTTATCCACAACATGATAATTTAGCTATTTATAAATAATGCTTGACAAGATCGCGGAAGATCCTTGCTAATTAGCGCTGCTTATATATAATCTTGCCACCCTAACTTTTGAGTTTGGCTCGTAGTGACAATTTATCTTCCTAGTATTCATTTCTAAGATGTATGAATTTAATCTGCCAGAAAGAAGCATCTCTGATTGACTTTTAGTCGATCAATCAATAGAATTCGCTCTCTTTTTAATCGGCTAATGCTTTTGATTATTGCCGCTTGATTACTTTTCGAAGTTATTAAGCTTAAATAAGTTAAAAAAACTAGCTACTGTACAGTACTTAACAATAAGTGGAAAAGAGCATGAAACGTACTTTTCAACCAAGCAACATCAAGCGTAAGCGTTCACACGGTTTTAGAACTCGTATGGCGACTAAGAACGGTCGTGCCGTATTAGCTCGTCGTCGTGCTAAAGGCCGCGCTAGCTTAAGCGCATAATTTACCAGACGTGGTGAATTATTCGTTTTCTCGGGAGTTACGTTTGTTAACTCCCGAAGATTTTCAACCTGTATTTAAAAATGCTATTCCGGCTGTATCTCCACACTTAACTCTTCTTGCTAGAAAAAATACCTTAGAACATCCCCGTATTGGTATGGCTATTCCTAAAAAGCACATTAAACATGCTGTAGGACGTAATCGTATTCGTCGTATTGTAAGAGATCATTTCCGCCTTCAACAACATGAGCTTCCAAACATCGATATCGTCGTCGTTGCTAAAGCTGGTATTGCTGATTTATCAAATCAAGAACTTCATAAAGTATTGGATAAGTTATGGCGAAAATTAGTGCAGCGTTGCAATGGTTAGCAATTAAATTCATTCGTGGTTATCAGTTAGTTATTAGTCCCATGATAGGACCTCGTTGTCGATTTACGCCAACTTGTTCACATTATGCGATAGAAGCAATTAAGAGTCATGGTATGATAAAAGGATGTTGGCTTGCGGCTTGTCGTCTTGTAAAATGCCATCCTTTTCATGAAGGAGGATATGATCCTGTACCTCCTTGTTGCGCAACTAAAAATAAACCTAAACCTTAGAGATAAAAATACGTTATGGAATCACAACGCAATTTACTTTTCCTCGCACTTTTGTTTGTTAGCTTTTTGCTATATCAAGCATGGGTTGTTGAGCAAAACCCTCAGCCTGTTGCTGCAGCGCAAACGACTGAACAAAGCAAAACACAATCATCAGTTCCATCGACTAGTAATCATAGTGCTGATATTCCAACTTCATCAGAAGATAACTCTGCTTCTATCGAAGTACCAACGCAAGCATCTACAAGCGCAATTGCCGTATTAGCTAACGACCAATTACGTTTAGAAATCACCTTAGTGGGTGGCGATGTGATTGTTGCTGATTTAATCGAGCATGATGATGCACTAGATTCAGGTGTTCCATTTCGTTTATTAGAAAATGCAAATGGTTTTACCTATATCGCACAAAGTGGTTTAATTGGTAAACAAGGCCCGGATGCAAATCCTAAAGGCCGTCCATTCTATAGCGTTGCTAAGACTGAAAGTATTATTTCTGAAGGTCAAGAGTCTGTTTCTACAGCACTACGTTATGTTGATCAGCAAGGTAATGTATTTACTAAAACCTTCTCTTTAAAACGTGGAGAATTTAACGTAAATGTTGATTACACTATTGAAAATAAATCGAATAGTGAAATCAATGTTCAGTTATACGGTCAGTTAAAAGAGTCATTGAAAGAACATTCAACTAACTTAATGATGCCCGTTTACCGTGGTGGTGCTTTCTCAACGGATGAAACCAAATACAGTAAATATACATTTGATGATATGGTTGAGCGTGGCTTAAACAAAACAACTGAAGGCGGTTGGGTTGCAATGTTACAACATTATTTTGTATCTGCTTGGGTGCCTTCATCTACTGATAACAACGTGTTATACAGTAAGATAATTCAAAATAAAGATGCAACTATTGGTTTTAAATCTCCTATTAAAACGATTGCGCCTAACAGCACAGAGAAGTTTTCAACTAATCTTTGGATCGGTCCTAAAATACAAGATGAGCTAGCAAAAGTCGGAGAAAACTTAGACCTTACTGTTGATTACGGTTGGTTATGGTGGCTCGCACAACCATTATTTAAACTATTATTATTCTTCCAAGGTATTGTAGGTAACTGGGGTGTAGCTATCATCTTAATTACCTTTACTGTTAAAGGTCTTTTATATCCACTGACTAAAGCACAATATACGTCAATGGCAAAAATGCGTTTATTACAGCCTAAGATACAAGCGTTACGTGAACGTTACGGTGAAGACCGTCAGAAAGTATCAAAAGCAATGATGGAAATGTATAAAGAAGAGAAAGTAAACCCATTAGGTGGTTGTTTCCCTATCTTATTACAGATGCCAATATTCATCGCGTTATACTGGTCATTAATGGAAGCGGTTGAATTACGCCATGCTCCATTTATGTTTTGGATCCAAGATTTATCAGTACAAGACCCGTTCTATATCCTACCTATATTGATGGGTGTGAGTATGTTCTTCATTCAAAAAATGTCTCCTGCAACGGTTCAAGACCCAATGCAACAGAAAATTATGAAGTTCATGCCAGTTGTCTTTACTTTCTTCTTCTTGTGGTTCCCTGCTGGCTTAGTACTTTACTGGTTAATGAGTAATATCGTGACATTAGTTCAGCAAACTATTATCTATCGCCAGTTTGAAAAGCAAGGTTTAGGTAGTAAGAAATAATTTAACTATTTAGCTTTATATATAAAGCACTATAAATAATTCTATTATTTAGTAATTGATAAAAGGCGACTATAATGGTCGCCTTTTTTATTGGCTTCACTTTTAGGAACTGAATATGATAAAAGCTACTGATACTATTGTTGCTCAAGCAACTGCGCCTGGCCGTGGTGGTGTTGGGATTGTGCGAGTTTCTGGCCCTGATGCTGAAGCCGTTGCAGAGATTATTTTAGGTAAATTGCCTAAAGTACGTTACGCAGAATACCTACCCTTTCACGATCAAAATAATGAAGTCTTAGACCAAGGTATTGCTTTGTTATTTAAAGGACCAAATTCGTTCACTGGTGAAGATGTATTAGAGCTGCAAGGACATGGTGGACCCGTTGTGATGGATATGCTGATCAAAGCTATCTTAACCATCAAAAATCTTCGTAGTGCTAATCCTGGTGAGTTCTCAGAGCGAGCATTTATGAATGACAAGCTCGATTTAGCACAAGCAGAAGCGATTTCAGACTTAATTGAAGCTAGTTCAGAGCAAGCTGCGAGAAGTGCCTTACATTCACTACAAGGAGAGTTTTCAAATAAAGTTAATGAGTTAGTCGAAAGCCTTATTTATTTACGTATTTATGTTGAAGCTTCAATCGACTTTCCTGAAGAAGAAGTCGATTTTTTAAGTGATGGTAAAATTGCCAGTGACTTATATAAAATCATCGCTAATCTCAGTGCAGTAAAAGAGCAAGCCAAACAAGGTGCAATACTACGTGACGGTATGAAAGTGGTGATTGCTGGGCGTCCTAATGCGGGTAAATCTAGTCTATTGAATACCTTAGTAGGTAAAGAAAGCGCAATCGTTACCGATATAGCCGGTACAACACGTGACGTGATGCGAGAACATATTCATATTGATGGCATGCCGTTACATATTATCGATACTGCTGGTTTACGTGAAGGGGCTGACGAAGTAGAACGAATTGGTATTGAGCGTGCGTGGACAGAAATTAAAAATGCAGATCGTATTTTATTTATGCTTGATGCGACAACAACAAATGCAGAAGACCCGCGTGAAATCTGGCCTGATTTTATTGAAAAGTTGCCTAAAAATGTAGGCCTAACAGTAGTACGTAATAAAGCAGACTTAACGGGTGAACAGTTATTGACGACTGAGCATGAAAATCACCCTGTTTATCGAATTTCTGCGAAAACAGGTTTAGGTGTTGATGATTTAAAGCAACATCTTAAAGATATTATGGGCTATCAAGGTAATACAGAAGGTGGTTTCATGGCAAGACGACGCCATTTAGAAGCGATTGACCGTGCAGAGGAACATTTATTAGAAGGTAAAATTCAGTTAGAAGAGTATCAAGCTGGTGAGTTATTAGCAGAGGAACTACGTTTAACACAGCAACATTTAAGTGAAATTACGGGAGAGTTTACTTCTGATGACCTATTAGGGCGTATATTTTCAAGTTTTTGTATTGGTAAGTAACCGCTACCCCCTTCGTTTTTTATTAAACCGCTGAATGGCGGTTTTTTTATATTCATTATTTTATAAAAATAAATTGAACTTTTTTAAAAATTATCAACGCGTAATATTTTTGTCATACAAACTCCCTAGACTTCTTTTCCGTAAGCAGCTATCAGCTGTACATAAAACGTATATTCCAATAAATAAAACACGGATGAATTATGAAAAAACATTATTAGCAACAGCAATTTTAGCTAGCTTAGTTTCAGTAACGGCTCAATCTGCAACCGTATATGAACAAGAAGGCACAACACTTGACGTTGGCGGTCGTGCAGAGGTTCGTGCTGATTTTTTAGGAGATGATTATGAAAAAGTCGATGGTTCTATTACAGATAAAAGTCGTGCCCGTATTAATTTTAGTGGTGTAACAAGAATTTCAGAAGAGCTAACCGGTTTTGGTTTTATGGAGTATGAAATTAAAGATGGAGAAAGTGTTACAAACCGTTACTTATTTGCTGGTTTTGGTACTGAAGCCGGTAAATTTTCTTACGGTCGTCAAGATACTGCTAATGTACAAGTATCTGATATGACAGATATTGCTTCTTATCACTCAGGTATCCAACAGATTTTTGATGCTTCATCAGACAAAGAAAGTAATACATTTTTATATTCAGGTTCATTTGCAGATGCATTAACAGTACAAGCTAACTACACGGCTTCAGAAGTAACAGATGGTGATTCATTTGCTATCTCTAGTCTATATGCTTTTGATTTTGGTTTAGATCTAGCTGCATCTTACACAGATAGTGAATCTGACGAAACACAAACGACTTTAGGTGCTGCATATACACTAGATAACTTATATATTGCTGTTACTTATGCAATGGGTGATATTGATGCGGATAATGATTTCAGATCAATAGAAGCGGCAATCCAATATAAGTTTAGTAAAGAGTTTCGTATGATTGGTGTTATTGGACAAGCTGAAGAAGCAGATGTAGATACACAAGATTTTTATGCTGTAGAGGCTCAATATCGTTTTAATAGATCAATTCGTACTTATGTTTCTTACGCATTTAATAACTTGGATAATACAGTTCAAACTGAGGATTCATTAGTTGCTGGTATTCGTTACAATTTTTAATGAGTTTATGCATATATTGTAATCATCAAGCCCGACTTTGTCGGGTTTTTAGGTTTTAACTTACACGTTTTAAAATACCTGTTAAGGGGTTCTTCACGGTTTAAAGTAAGCCTCTAGGGGCAAAATTGGAAGTTTTCTCATGTGATTTAAAAAGTTTAATTACTTTTTTAAATATTCAATATTTGTGATTAGATCATTTCATTTTACTTCAGTATGCCTTTTGCGATTATTTAGTTAATCTTATCGCTTAATTAACAACCACTATATTATTATCAAAAATCTAACTCAATGTACGTAGCAACAGGTAATTATTAAAGTGTCAAAATAGGTCAATGACAGCAAATATGAGTTTTATGTTTGCTCCAAAATAATTAATTTGGTTGTTATTTGAGCGACTATTAAGTCTCTGATACTGCTGATTAATTTATTATAAGCTGAACCTTGTAAGACATTGACCATTGTAAGTGGAGGTTATTGCACTTTGTTAGCTAGTGTTTTTAATTTTAAATAGATGTATGTTTCCGTAAGTGTATGTTTTAAAGTTACTTGTTACTATTTATACTATTAAATTCTGAAATTAATTTTCCCACTGATACATTTTATTTTAAAAAAATCGTACTATTTATCTCGCAAACAGGAAGTTGATTTACAGGATGTAGATATCAAAGCGATGTTTTGTCAGGATGACAATAGGACCTCTCTGGATGAGAGTTTATAAAACAGGATGTTTTATAATTAAGGATGAAATAGGACCTCTCAGAATGAGAGTTATAAAACAAGATGTTTTATAATTAAGGATGAATTAGGACCTCTCAGGATGAGAGCTATAAAACAGGATGTTTTATAGTTAAGGATGAATTAGGACCTTCCAGGATGGAACTTTAGTACCTACTAGGATTGTAGTTATTAAGTCAGGATGACAAAAGAAGGACACCTCCTAAGGACAGGGAGATGGTAGATAAGCAAGATGTTTATCTAATAAGGATATTACAAGGATGAACCCAAAGGAATTGGGAAACGGATGCCTAGTTGGGCAATAGTCAAACGGATGTAATGCATGGAGCATCAGCTGTCACGGATTAGATAGATAGACTAAATTAAGGGCAGCTTCGGCTGCCCTTTCCAATTGTAGTTTATGAGCCATTTTTTTTTGCCCAACCCAAACAGCCTCTTTTTAGCAGCGTTATCTTAATTGATGATTCAAACTATCTTCTAATAACTCATATTTAAATTTAAAGCCTGCTTTTAATAGCTTTGTTGGCCTTACATTAGTGCTCGATAGTAATAACTCCTCCCCCATCTGTGCAAATAATAGCTTCACCATCAATGCTGGGAATGGAAATATACAAGGTCGTCTCAGGGTGCTAGCGAGTATGATTGAAAATGTTTGATTATCGATGGGGTGTGGGGAAACTAAGTTAACTGGGCCAGTTAATTGTGGTTGCTGCATAATAAACAAAATAGCCTTTAACTCATCTTCTAAATCTATCCAACTCATTATTTGCTTGCCTGATCCTATTCTACCACCTAACCCCATTTTAAAAGGAGGTAACATTTTAGCTAATGCGCCGTCTTTTTTACTTAATACAATACCCGTTCGTAAATTAACAATTCGAGTATTCGGATGTTTTACTTGGTTACTTATTTGTTCCCATTGATCCGCTAATTCACTAACAAAATCATTGCCTTTTAGAGAATCTTCATCAACGGGCTGCTGTCCTCTGTTGCCATAAAACCCAATTGCAGATGCACAAATGAATAGCTTTGCTGGTGTTGGGTTATTATTGATGAAATCGACTAAAATTTTGGTTGATTGTAAGCGGCTGTTAGTTATTTTCTGTTTTACGCTTTTTGACCAACGCGCTTTAGCTATGTTCTCTCCAGCTAAATGAATAATAATATCGGGATTTGGAGCACCATTTAAATGTATTTCTCTGGTTTCAATATTCCAATATGGGGAAGATGGATTAGGGGATCGTGTTAATCTATGAATTGCATAACCATGAGCCTCTAAAAGGGGTATCAATGCACTACCAATTAGACCTGATGAACCTGTAATTAATACATTAGTGTTGTTATCAGCTAAATTACTCATAGGCACTCCTCAATGTTATTAGGATTAGATACGCTAGTAATGATAAAATGGATCTTTAATTTTTAGACGACCCAGTATTATGCTATTAATGATCGATAATTATGACTCCTTCACCTATAACTTAGTTCAGTATTTTGGTGAACTGAAACAACAAGTGATCATCAAACGTAATGACCAAATTAATTTACAAGAAATTGCTGACTTAAAACCTGATCATATTGTAATTTCTCCTGGACCTTGTACACCAAATGAAGCGGGCATTTCATTAGCTGCTATAGAACGTTTTGCTGGGCAAATTCCTATTTTAGGGGTGTGTTTAGGACACCAGAGCATTGCGCAAGTGTTTGGAGCGAAGGTGATCCGAGCAAATAAAGTGATGCACGGTAAAAATTCATTAATTGAACATGATAACAAAGGCGTTTTTAATGGTTTGAATAATCCATTAGATGTAACTCGTTACCATAGTTTGATTGTGCAAGAAGAGAGTTTACCTACCTGCTTTGATATTTCTGCAAGGGTGATTCAAAGCCAAGAAATCATGGCTATTCGTCATAAAGAACTCGCTCTAGAAGGGGTACAATTTCACCCTGAAAGCATTCGATCTGAGCAAGGGTTGGCACTACTCAATAATTTTATTAAGCAAGGCCTTGGATTGTCGAAATAAGTGCGTATATTAAGCCTCGATAAATCCCATATTATTCACGTTTCATACAGTTAAAGGAATTCTTTATGTCAAACACTCAAATTACCCGTCCGCTATTTGATCAAATTATGGTGCCAAACTATGCACCGTTGGAAATGATCCCTGTGCGCGGTGAGGGCTCTCGAGTGTGGGATCAACAAAATAATGAATACATAGACTTAACAGGTGGCATTGCAGTAAATGCATTAGGCCATGCTCATCCTGAGTTGATACAAGCGCTGACTGAGCAAGCACAAAAAATATGGCATGTGAGTAATATTTACACCAATGAGCCAGTATTAATTTTGGCACAAAAATTAGTAGATAATACTTTTGCAGAGAAAGTGTTCTTTGCAAATTCCGGTGCAGAAGCGAATGAAGCTGCTTTAAAATTAGCTCGTCGTGTTGCATTTGATAAGTTTGGTATAGACAAAACTGAAATTATCGCTTTTTATCAAGGATTTCATGGTCGCACTTTTTTCACAGTGACCGCTGGTGGGCAAGCTTCTTATTCAGATGGTTTTGGGCCTAAACCCGCTGATATCACACATCTTGAATACAATGATTTAAGTGCACTTGAAAAAGTGATATCAGAAAAAACATGCGCTGTTATTTTAGAACCTTTACAAGGTGAAGGTGGCGTTTTACCTATCACGCCTGCATTTGCACAAGGTGTAAGAGCCTTATGTGACAAATATAATGCATTAATGATTTTTGATGAAGTACAAACGGGTATGGGCAGAACAGGTCAACTATTTGCTTATATGGGACTAGGTATCATACCTGATGTAGTGACATCGGCTAAAGCGCTTGGTGCAGGCTTTCCTATCGCAGCGATGCTCACTAAAGCTTGTTTTGCTGAGCATTTTACAGTAGGTACACACGGCACCACATTTGGTGGAAACCCTCTTGCTTGTGCAGTAGCAGGTAAAGCATTTGACCTTATTAATACTGAAGCCATGTTGAACGGTGTTAAACATAAAGAGCAATTAATACGTCAACATTTACAAGCAATTAACGAAGAATTCTCAGTGTTTAAAGAAATTCGTGGTGCAGGTTTATTATTAGGTGCTGTATTAAATGAACAATATCAAGACCAAGCAAAAGCCTTCTTTTTGGAGTCAGCAAAGCAAGGTCTATTAATTTTAGTAGCGGGGGCAAACGTATTACGTTTTGCACCCGCTTTGAATATTTCAGATGACTTAATTGATCAAGCAATGCTGAAACTGAAACAAGCAGTAAAAAACATCGTCAATAAAGATACTTAAAAGCAGGTTTTTGTTATTAGCTCATTTTTATAGTTAATAACAGTTTGCTTCAATTAGATTTAAAAACTGGGAGCTCATACAATGAGACGCGAACTAGCAATAGAATTTTCTCGAGTAACAGAAGCGGCTGCACTAGCTGGATACAAATGGTTAGGTCGAGGTGATAAAAATACTGCCGATGGAGCTGCTGTAGAAGCAATGCGCCTTATATTCAACCAAATTGATATCAATGGTGAAATCGTTATTGGTGAAGGTGAAATAGACGAAGCGCCAATGTTATATATTGGCGAGTTTGTTGGAACAGGCATTGGTGATGCAGTTGATATCGCAGTAGACCCGATTGAAGGCACACGCATGACGGCAATGGGGCAGTCAAATGCACTAGCGGTATTAGCGGTGGGTGAAAAAGGTAGTTTTCTACGAGCACCGGATATGTACATGGAAAAGCTTATTGTTGGTCCGGGTGCAAAAGATGCAATTGATTTAGAGCGCTCTTTAGAGCAAAACCTAAAAGCAATTGCATTTGCTTTAGGCAAATCACTTTCTGAATTAACAGTAGCAACACTCGCTAAACCTCGCCATGACCGAGTCATTAAAGATATGCAAGGCATGGGAGTACGTGTATTTGCGATTCCTGATGGTGATGTTGCTATCTCTGTACTTGCCTGTATGCCAGATAACCAAGTTGATGTGTTGTATTGTATTGGTGGAGCACCTGAAGGTGTTATTTCTGCCGCTGTAGTACGTGCTTTAGACGGTAATATGCAAGCGCGTTTAATTCCTCGCCCAATGGTAAAAGAGCCTACTGAAGAAAATATCCGTATCGGTAAAGAAGAAGTTGCACGTTGTGAAGCGGCAGGTATTGAAGTGAATAAAGTATTAAAACTTGAAGACCTAGTGAAAAACGATAACGTTATTTTTTCAGCAACCGGTATCACTAAAGGTGACTTGGTTGAGGGCGTTTCAGTTAATGGCCGTTTAGCAACAACTGAAACCTTATTAGTGCGTGGTAAATCTCGTACGGTGCGTCGTATTCACTCAACGCATTATTTAGACCGTAAAGATCCAAACCTGAAAGATATTATTCTTTAAGGCTTTAATGACCAATATTTAAAAACAAAAAAGGCGCTTAAGCGCCTTTTTTTTTCTTTCTTTTAATCTACTTGCGTAACTTCACTTGGCTTACTTGGTGATTAATCGATTTTTTTAAGATCAAGTTGGCACGATCACGTGTTGGGCGAATATTCTCTTCTAAATTAACACCGTTAATTTCATCCCAAATTTTTGATGCAATCGCAATTGCTTCACGCTTAGTCATTTTTGAATAACTATGAAAATAGGCATTTGGATCAGTAAATGCACCTTCTCTAAATTTTAAAAAACGCTGAATATACCAAGTTTTTAATAAGTCTGTATCAGCATCAACAAATATAGAAAAATCCACAAAATCAGAAACAAAGACTCGATGAGACTGTTCGGGATCATTTAAAGCCGCTGTTTGTAATACATTTAACCCCTCTAAAATAACAATATCTGGCTGCTCAAACTGTAACGATTGATCAGGAATAATGTCATAGGTTAAATGCGAGTAGATAGGCGCAGTGATCTGTTTCTTACCTGATTTAATAGCAGAAACAAATTCAACTAAAGCTTTAATATCAAAGCTTTCGGGGAAACCTTTTCTATGCATCAAGTTACGAGCAACAAGATCTTTATTAGGCCGTAAAAAACCATCGGTTGTCACTAATGCCACTTTTGGATGCTCTGGCCAGCGTGATAATAATGCTTGTAAAATACGTGCAGAGGTACTTTTACCAACGGCAACACTACCTGCAATACCTATGATATAAGGTACTTTCTCAGTATCGGAGCCAAGAAATTTGTCACGTACTGTATGGCGATATTGACGAGCACCTACGTAGAGGTTCAATAAACGAGAAAGAGGTAAGTAAATATCGACCACTTCCTGCATTGATAATGACTCGTTAATTCCCTGTAATTGGGTTATATCTTCTTCGGACAGTGTTAATTTAACATTGTCACGCAAATGCGCCCATTGGCTGCGTTCAAAGTGCATATAAGCGCTATGAATACTTTGTTGAGTATAAGCCGCATGGTTAGTCATTAGGCACTACGCTCGCTTCTTCGAGATAAATAGACTTGCTGTTACCTATTGGGTCATCTGCATAAAGGTGATATTGCCCAGCAGGTTTGATTAATAGTTCAAATAAATTAACCAGTGCTTCTTGTGATTCTTCAATATTAATTTGTTCATGCAAACGTTTACGTGCGGTTTCAAAATTACTTTTTACCCAGCAACTATAATCATATAAGTCTAAATACGCTTCTTGTAAAAGATACACACCTTCGATGAGGATAATATCTATATCATGAAAGTTATAATCAACTTGTCGAGGTGATTCTGCATCGTCTAAATTAACTGATGTCTTAATGTTACCAAAAAGCTTTAATGGAAGGATTAGTTCTTCAAACATTTCATCAAAGCGGTAAGCATTTAGATAGTACTCTTCAGGACTATTCATCACATTAAAGCGAATATTTTTGCTCGCTTCCCAGTCATCCGTATGGATAACGGCTACATTCAAACCATCTAAAGTCAAAGCGGCTGCGATTTTCTCAGTTAATGCTCGTTTACCACTGCCTTCAATTCCACTAATCGCAACAACTTGTGCTTTTGTGGATTCTTTGTTGTTATGCAGTTCTTTAATAGCACTTTTCATTTGTGCCGCATTATTAAACATAGTTTTCAACGATCATCTCCCTATCTTGACGCCGCTATTATGCCATAAAAATGAAAAAAGCCACTAAAGTGGCTTTTAATTTTAAATAGAGGGACTTTAGAACTTTATTTAGTCAGTTTTTTTAGTTAAAAAAGTCACTAATTCAGTGAATTCTTCGACGCTTTTAACCGAGCCTGTATTGACTTTATATTTTCCGTTAACTATCAAAGTTGGAACACCACGTACTTTAAAGTTCTCTGTGTTACGCTTCATTTGTGAAGCCATGCCGCTGACAGGGAAACTTGCTAATGCTGCTTTTGCTTCTTCTTCTGATACACCAGCTTTAACAAAGATTGCTAAAATATCATCTTCATCGTTAATGGCTTTACGTTGAGTATGAATTTGGTCAAATATAATGCTAGAAACTTCTTCTTTAACATTTAGTAGGTCTGCTGCAGCATAAGCTTTTGTTATTTCAGCTCCCATCGCACCACCTAAAAAGTTAACATGATTTTTCTTGATTGTTACATCAGCAGGTAGATCTTCTGCAAGCTTTTTCATTAGTGGTTCAAATTTAAAACAATGCGGGCAATAAAAGGAAAAGAACTCTAATACTTCAGGTTTTTCAGTTGCTGTTTGTTTAATAACTTCATAGTTAGTACCTTCTTTAAAATCTGCCGCATTAATGCTTAATGGCAATAAAACTAAGCCAACCAAGAGAGAAAAAATCTTTTTCATAGGTGTTCCTTTATTGTATTTTATAGTGATTTTATGGTGTTAATTAATATTGCGGTTGAAGCGTTAAAGGCGCTTCATCTAATAATATTAATTGTTGTTGCAGCGATTGTAGCAACTCTTTCCAGTATTGGTCAGTTATAAACCATGGAAAGTTTCGAGAAAATGCAGGATCTGTCCAACGTTTGTTGATCCAGCTCACATAATTGATGATGCGCATCGTCCGTAAACTCTCAATATGAGCCAATTGTTTTGTATCGAAATCATATTCTTCCTGATATCCCTCTAAAACTATTGATAACTGTAATTGTTGTTCATGTCGGTTACCATTTAATAGCATCCATATATCTTGTATTGCAGGGCCCATTTTACAGTCATCAAAATCCACCCAGTACGGCTGTTCATCCTTTAATAATATATTGCTCGCGTGTGCATCACCGTGTATAGCAATCATAGGTAATGCAGATAAATTCATTGTACTTATTTTGTGTTTAATTTTTTCAATGCTATCAAATAAAGGAGCTTTGATAGCATTGGGTATATGCGCACAGTGCTTTAATTCTTTAAGTGAGTCAGTAAGGGTGGCGCTAATATCAAATATTGGGCGAGCTGTAAACTGGTGCTGTGCACCGATTCTATGTAATTTCCCTAAAGCAATGCCCACATCATATAAGCTATCAATATTATCAACGGCTAAAGTGCGGGCAGATAAATTATTAAACAAAGCAAAATAATAACCTGCAAAATAGTGTAGCGTATTCGCTTGGAACTTCAGTGGAGCAGATAGGTTCAAACCTGCTTCTAATAAGCGGGTACTAAAAGCATGATCTTCTAATAGCTGTTGTTCATTCCAGCGTCCTGGTCGATAAAATTTAACCACATAACGTTGTTGGTTTTCATCGCTAAATGAGTAAACACGGTTTTCATAAGAATTTAATGCTAATAAGCCCGTGTCTGGGTAAATACCAATACTTGCTAAGGCATCTAATTGGCACTCAGGTGTCAATTTTTGATAGCTTAAAGCTGCGCTAGGCATATGTTTCTCCAATAAAAAAGGCGCTGCTAAAATATTAGCGCGCCTTTATAAAGCTAATTTACATTAATTAGCGGGGTTATAATCCAAGAAAGAAAGGAGCTGTTTGTTGAATAACTTCTGCATCATCATCTAAGTTAGTGAGTTTGATGGTAACCGTTATTTTTTTCTCCTTAATATCGTATGGGTCAACAGCAATCGAAATGGGTTGTGTAAAAATCTCTCCCGAACGGATAGTAATTTGTTTTGGTCCAATCAAGGTTGCATCTTTTAATCCCGTAAAGGTGATGCTGTAATTTTGCTCATCAATTGTTTTATTTATTACTTTTAGCGTGTAAGTGTTTTCAATTAAACCATCTACATTTTCACGGTAAAGCGCTGATCTATCTCGCAGGATTTCCATTTCTACCTTGGTTAATGTTGCTATATTAACAATGAATAATCCCAACATGATGATCATCATTAATCCATAACCAATAATTTTTGGTCGCATTAACTTAGTTTTTTTGCCTTCTAGAATTTGTTCTGATGTGTAAGATATTAACCCTCGAGGGTAACCCATTTTGTCCATGGTTTCATCACAGGCATCTACACAAGCACCACAGTTAATACATTCATATTGTAATCCGTCACGAATATCGATACCTGAAGGACAAACCTGAACACACAAGTCACAGTCGATGCAATCTCCTAAACCTGTTTGTTCACGGTCAACCTTACGTGAGCGAGGTCCACGTGCTTCTCCACGAGTTGCATCGTAGCCAACACTGTAAGTGTTTTTATCAAACATCGCCGATTGGAAGCGTGAATAAGGGCACATGTGGATACAAAAAATAGAACGCATCCAACCTGCATTTGCATAGGTTGAGAAAGTAAAGATAAACACCATTATCATTACAAGCATGCTACTTTGACCGCTGAAAAAATCACTGTAAAGCGTTTCAACAGGTACAAAATAAGAACAAAAAGCCAGTGCTGTTAATAATGAAACAATCAACCAACCTGTATGTTTTGCCGTTTTTCGCCATATTTTATTAAAGCTCCAGGGCATTTGATCAAGCCGTTTTCGTTTATTAGCAGTACCTTCGAAGCGTTCTTCAAACCAAATGAAAATAAATGTCCAAACAGTTTGTGGGCAGGTGTAACCACACCATACACGGCCTAAATAAGTAGTGAAAAAGAACAGAGCAAAAGCGGCGATAATTAACACCCATGCAAGCAAGGTTAAATCTTGAGGGAAAAGCAACAGATCAAATAGGATAAACTGTTGTTTATCAACGTCAAACAATACCGCTTGATGCCCGTCCCAACGGATCATTGGAATAGCTGCAAATAATAAAATTAATCCCCACCCGGTAAATTTACGAATTTTCTGGAAAAGGCCATAAGCAGCACGTACATATATACGATTACTTGGGTTAAAACGATCGGCACTTTCTTTATGAGTTGTTTTGATCTCTTTAATTTTGATTCTCTGAGTCATGTTGAAACACCTGCTATAAATAATATCGCGATTATAAAGTAATTATCAGCTAATAAATGCAACAGATTAAACAAAAATTGCTCTCTAACCACTGCTTAGTTTAATAAATTGCTATGGGTAATAATAAGTATCAGTTACTATTTTTTTATAACAAACCGCGTGCTTTTAATAACGCGGCTTGAAAGTCGTCTTCACAATCTTTTTTAATGCCCGGAATCATGTCATCTTTTGCCGTTTGATCCATTTTCAAGTGATAAATAATCACTTCATCGGTTAATTCAGATAGTGCTTTATCAAACCCAGACTCAGTTGAAATCAACTTCAATAGGTCTAACAAACTCAGTTCTTGATTTTTTAACCAATAAGGTTTGATTAACTCTAAAATTTCATTAATACGATGATTGTGCATGGAATTTACTCCTCATTAACACTTATTTTTAAGTAGACTTTTCCATCTTCACTAAACGCTTGTTGATTAATCATCTCTTCTGCAAGATCTTCAATATCAAAACGCGCGTTATCAAATAAAGTTAGTGCTGTTGTTTCCACATTAATGAGTTGCCCACAAGTTATGTCTGTTTGATGATTCAGTTTTTGTAGGTGATTTAACGAGATAACGCAGCTAATTAACGCACCTTGGCTTTGTGCCTGAAACTCTACTTGTTGTGAGTCTATATTGTATTGTTCATTATCTGAAAAGATGATCGCTTGATTCATGTTCCGTTCTCTATAAAAACTAACCGGCTAGGTTATGGCGTAACTCAGTTAACACTTGTTTAGCGCCTGGTTTTACACCCCGCCAAATAGCAAAGCTTTCTGCTGCTTGGCCAACTAACATACCTAAACCATCGATTGTTAACCTGGCCCCATTTTCTTTTGCCCAGGCATTAAAAGCAGTGACTTGCGCATTGTAAGTCATGTCATAGATTGCGGTTTCAGGTGTAATTAATGACGTTGATATGTTGGGAAGGCTGCCATGTAAACCCGCAGAGGTTGAGTTAATGATAAGGTCAAAGGGACCTGATAGATTGTTAAATTCACTTGCATTAATATTGCCTAGTTCCTTGAAGATGGATACTAATGTTTCGGCCTTTTCAAAGGTACGGTTAGCAATGGTTAATTGTGCAGGTTTTTCTGCGAGTAGGGAACTGCATACACCACGTGCTGCACCACCAGCACCTAATAATAAAATACGCGCATCGGTTAGGTTTACATGGTTGTTTTTTAGGTCCAAAACTAACCCAGCTCCATCGGTATTATCGCCAATAATTAAACCATCATCGGTTTTCTTTAACGTATTAACTGCACCCGCTAAACGCGCACGGTCTGTTAAAGATTGCGCAAACTGAAAAGCTTCTTCTTTAAATGGTGCGGTAATATTACAGCCTTTTGCATCGCTATTAAAAAAGGCTTGTACTGCTTTTGTAAAACCATCAATTGGCGCTTCAACAATACCGTAAGACATCTGTTGCTGTGTTTGATTGGCAAATAAAGTGTGGATAAAAGGCGATTTACTATGTTTGATAGGATTGCCAAAAACAGCGTACTGATCCATGTGAACTCCAATTTCAATAAGTTTAGTAAGGTTAATTTATCATGTCTGTTGGCCTCAGGGTATCCATAGGGGGCATTTTTATAAGAATTTATAAGGTAAATTGATTGCTGAATTGATTGCTATCAAGTTCGAGAAAGGTAGTGATAGAGTTGTGTTGCGTCACTGTAGAACATTTGTCATAAATTGACTTTATTTATGGCAAACTGCACTCGTTGTTCTGTTTAGATTGTTAATAGTAACCTTGGTTTTTGTTTTGTTAAAGCACAGTGTTTGATATTATAAGCTTTCATTATCTGGCATTAATTTTTGCTGAATAGCTATTTCTCTTTCATGAGTCTCTTGATTATGCCAATAACTTCCCTGTTAACGACGGCGTTAGCAAAACGTGTCGATCTTATTAATAACCTTAATGTTGCTTCAGCTGATATTCCTGAGACTAATTGTTTTCGTGTTTTCCATGGCACTGTTGAGGGCGTTAATGGCTTAAACATTGATCGTTATGGGGATGCTTGGTTAATTCAAACATTTCATCAAACACTTGAAGAACACGAGTTATTGGCCATTCAAAAGGTACTAGTAAGTAGTGCAGATTTACCTGTTGTGTATAACGACCGATCTAATAAAAACTCGCGTATTATTAATGTACTGGATACGGAAACTGAGGCTTATTCAAGTACTGATCAAATCATCGTAGAAAATGGTATTTCATTTACCAGTAAGTTACGTCACGAAGGGCAAGACCCTTTATTGTTCTTAGATATGCGTGTTGGCCGTGAGTTTGTTAAAGCAAACAGTCATAAAAAAACGGTATTAAACCTATTTTCATATACCTGTGGTATTGGTACCGCTGCTGCTGTGGGTGGCGCTAAACGGGTAGTTAATGTCGATTTTTCGTCTTTTGCATTAGCTGCAGGGCAAAAGAATGCACAATTAAATGGTGTTGAATCTGTTTGTCAGTTTATTCAAAGTGATGCTTTTCCCGCTTTACGTCAGTTAGCCGGGCTGAAAGTGGCTAGCCGTAATAATAAAAAATTGCCTAGTTATCCAAAAATGTCAGCATCACAGTTTGATCTTGTGTTTTTAGATCCACCGCGTTTTGCCAAAAGTGCATTTGGTACTGTGGATTTGGTCAATGATTACCAAAGCTTATTTAAACCTGCCGTACTAACAACTAAAACAGGCGGTACGATTGTTTGTTGTAACAATGTCGCGAAGGTTGATAAAGAAGCTTGGTTTAATAGCCTAGTACGTTGTGTTGAAAAGCAGGGGCGTACAGTAAGTGAAGTACAGTGGTTAGACTGCCATCAAGACTTTCCATCATTCGATGATAACCACCCATTAAAAATCGTTGCTTTAAAACTAATTTAATTAGTTACTAGTTAGTGTAACTTAGCAGCAATGAGTAATTGCTATAACTATTAGCCACTAACCATTCAATCAAGATCACCGCTAATATTATTAACATACCGTTATAGAGCAGATAATAAAAAGCCGAGTATTGAACTCGGCTTGTCTTATTAATGCACTAGGTAACACACCAGGTTTTATTAACTTTCTAATAAGCGCTGTGCAGTGCTTTTTACACCGGGATAATCTTGTTCAGGTAAGATTTCAGCCAGTTGTAATAATTTGTTCGCTAATGCTGCATTCGTTTCTGCTGAAACATTAATATGTCCCATCTTACGGCCAGCCCGTTGCGCTTTACCGTACCAATGACTTTTAACATCACTGATGCTAAGTACTTGTTCGCTGATTGAAGCCTGACCTAATACATTGATCATGGCGCTCACCTTTTGCAACTTAGTATCACCTAGCGGTAAACCTGCAACAGCACGCATATGGTTTTCAAACTGGCTACAAGCAGTACCTTGTTGTGTCCAGTGGCCTGAGTTATGCACACGTGGTGCAATCTCATTAACCATTAATTGACCACCTACATCAAAGAATTCAATCGCTAATACACCTACATAATCCATCGCTGTCGATAGTTTGTTAAATGCATCAACGGCTTGCTGTTGAATATTAAGGTCAATCTCAGCGGCTAACGACAAGGTTAATACACCGTCTGTATGTTGATTTTCAGTGACAGGATATATCGCAATATTGCCTGCTTTATCACGTGCACCAATCACCGATACTTCACGGTCAAAGGGGATCATTTTCTCTGCAATAATGCTATGCGGAAAAGCCTCTGACCCGGTGGCAATAAAGCCCGCCATTTCAGTCCAAATGCTATCAATTTGATCTAACGACTTTAAGCGCCACTGTCCTTTGCCATCATAACCTGCTTGGCAGGTCTTAATGACTAAAGGTAAACCTAATAACGATACCGAATCAATAAGCTGCTGCTTTTCAGTGATCAGTTTATAAGGAGCAGAGGGCACGCTCGTTTTATCAAGCAATGCTTTTTCAATACTGCGGTCGCCGCCGGATTTGATTGCCGCTTTACCAGGGAAGAACTTACCACTAGCACAGCAAAGAGTGAGTACGTCATCCGGGATATGCTCAAACTCACAGGTGATCACATCAACAAAAGCGATAGCTTGTTCAAGTGTTTGCTCAAACAACTGCAATGTTAGTGGGTGAATAACCTGCTTCGAGCCCACATCATAAGCGCGCACATTTAAATTTAATGGCGCGGCTTCTAAGCTCATCATACGTGCAAGTTGTCCTGCACCTAATACTAGAATGTTCATATTAAATCGCTGGATCTGGGTTAGCTAAAACGGTGTCGGTTTGCTTTTGACGGAATGCGTCAACTTTAGCGAGTAGCTCAGGTTGCTGACAAGCTAGAATTTGTGTTGCTAATAAACCAGCATTTGCAGCACCTGCTTCACCGATAGCGAGAGTGCCTACTGCAACCCCTTTAGGCATTTGGCAAATCGATAATAAAGAGTCGATACCTTTTAGTGCCTTAGATTGAACCGGTACACCTAATACAGGCAAGCTGGTAAAAGCGGCGGCCATACCTGGTAAATGCGCTGCACCACCCGCGCCAGCAATAATAACTTTAATGCCTCGCTCAGCAGCGCTAGAAGCGTAATCTGCTAATAGTTGTGGAGTACGGTGTGCAGAAACAACACGTGTTTCATATTCAATACCAAAAGAATCTAGCATATTTGCCGCGTGTTCCATGGTCGGCCAGTCAGACTTAGAGCCCATAATAATAGCAACTTTCATACTTACTCCTGTAATAGCGGGGGATTCTTTATAACTCGTTCGATTGTGCGCGCGATTATATACCCGTTACCCTACAAGATGCAAAGTTCGGTCTGTGGCGTGATGAATAGAGACTAGGCTAAAAATAAGCTGATAATTTGTCAAACCGAAACAGCTAACCTCGAAGGTTTCGATTTAACACTTTGATACAGTTGCATAAGGAATTAACGTAATCGTTTGCCGGTTAACGCATCATGGATTTGTGAGGGACTGTCTAAACCGGTGACTGGTTTATCAATTACATAATCAAGCAGAGAGTTATTAATAAACATTTGCTCTACTTGTAACGTGGTGGTACATGCCTGTTTGCCAGATAAGTTGGCGCTGGTGGAAATAATTGGCTTACCAAACTCTTGACATAATGCTTGTACCACTGGGTGCTTAGTAACCCGAACTGCAATGCTATCAAAGCTTCCGCTGACCAATTTTGATAATGAGGCTTGGACAGGAACAACCCAAGTGAAAGGGCCGGGCCAAGTCGCTTTAATCTTGTCGAGTTGCTCAGTGCTTAATGATGAAAAGTCAGCATAATTTTGCAATTGCTCGATATTAGCGGCAATTAAAATCAACCCCTTATGAGCTGGGCGCTGTTTTAAATCGAGAATTTTTTGAATCGCTACTTCGCTGTCAGGATCACAACCTAACCCAAAAACAGATTCAGTTGGATAAGCAATAACACCCTGTGTTGTTAAAGCCAAAAGTGCTTGAGAAAGCTCATTTTTATCGATAGTCATTAAGAGTCTCTAGTTATAAACGAGTTTGTATAGAGAGTGGTTTTAACCACCCCCATTAAAAAGCAATAAATGGGTTGCTACTAATACAAAGAGCCAAGAATTATATAGGCTTGCTACGGTAACTACATCCTTTTTTTGGACATATTATGCGTAATGTAGTGTTGGTTTTGCGCTCCACGGTGATCGGCCAATGGCAATCAGGGCAGAACTCATTAATCGGTTTGTCGTTTACTGCATATTTACAAGTAGGGTAGTTATCGCAGGCGTAAAATGTTTTCCCAAAGCGCGATTGACGCTGTATTAAATGACCTTTTTTACAGCTTGGGCAGGCGATAGGTTCTTCTTTAGCAGCGTCAAGTGAAGGTTTATTTTGTTCTGAAAGTTGGGCTGTATGTTCGCAATTTGGATAATCACTACAACCAATAAATAACCCAAAGCGCCCCTGTTTTAACACCAGTTCATGTTGGCAAAGAGGGCAGCTACTGCCCGTTAATACTTTCTTAATTTCACTTTTTTCATGTAACGGACGTAAATAGTCACATTCAGGGTAAGCACTACAACCTAAGAATGGCCCTTGTTTGCCATTTCTAATATGTAAAGGAGAAGCACATTTTGGGCAAGCTTCTGAGATTTTTTTATGGTGAGTGCTTAAATTACTCATGCTAATGGATTAATCCTTCTTCAAAGTCCATCAGCATTGATTCAAATTGTAAAAAGGCATCGTCACTAACAGGGTCGTTAAATAAGACCATTAGAATCAGCCATTTAACATCTTCTAATATCAGTTCACCACTGTCCAAAGACATAATGCAATCAATGACCATTTCTCGTGTATGAGTGGTTAATATTTTTGCTTCTTCTAAGTAACGAATGTAATTACGTGACTCTAAAGAAATTTGGCGCTGCTCTATTTTGTTATAAATACGATGCGAAGTGACTTTTTCAGCTGTGGTTCTACTTTGAGGATCTTGGTTATGCATACTCGCTAAGTTCTCTAACCAAGCTAATGCTTTATTAATTTCCGACTTTTGAAAGCCTTCTTGCATTAATTCATCGGTTACCTCTTGTGTGTCCAGCTCCATAGATTGGTCAACTTGGATATAACTTTCAAAGAGATACATGATAATTTCGAACATAACTATCCTTTTAACTTGATGTAACCTTGCGGTTGGACATTAATTATACCATTTATCTCTAATTCTATTAACTCATTTTGTAAGCTCACTACATCCCACCCGCTACGCGCTAAAATCGTATCAAAACTAGTTAAGTGAAAATCTATCATATCTAATAAAACATGTTGATTTTTAGGCGTTTTAACCTCTTTTTCTGGTGTAGTTTGGGTTAGATTTAGTTGCGGAAATTCGTTAACGATATCGTCACTGGTTAATACTAATTTTGCACCTTGCTGGATCAGTCTCAAGCAGCCGCAGGCTTGTGGGTTGTCAATCGAACCTGGCAGAGCAAAGACTTCTCTATTTTGCTCCGTTGCATAACGAGCGGTGATCAATGATCCACTTTTTACAGAGGCTTCAATCACTAAAGTACCTAAACTTAACCCTGCAATAATACGATTACGCCGTGGAAAGTTACTCGGGTAGGCCGGGGTGTCAGGCCAAAATTCTGAAATCAATAATCCATTTTCACGAATCTTATTCGCTAGCGATGAATGGCGTTTAGGATAAAGTTTATTTAAACCTGTACCTAGTACAGCGATGGTGGCGCCCGTTTCTTTTAAAGCACCTTGATGTGCCATACCATCAATACCAATTGCTAAACCACTGGTAATGGTTAAACCTGCTTTAGAAAGTTGTTGCGCTAATTGCAGTGCTTTCTCTTGGCCATAAGGAGTGCAGCTACGACTGCCAACAATGGCGATTTGTGCTGAGTTTAATAAGTTTACATTACCCTGTGTAAATAATAATAGCGGTGGGCTACTAATTTGTTTGAGCAAAGCGGGATAACGAGGATCGCCATAGCTAATAATATCTTGATCAACCGAACTTTCTTGCCAATCGATACAGGACTTTATATGTGATTGATTAGGATGCAAAAAAGCATTTATTTGTTCAGGATTAAGGTGGAGTTGAGTTAATTGTTGCTCATTAAGTTGGAACAACTGTTGAATGGAGTAGTGGGATAATAGTGTGAAAATTTTACGCTTCTGAAGTGCTGGAATAGCATCTAAGGCTATCCAGCAATAAAGAGGATCTGAAGTGGCACTATGTTCAAATAGATTTTTTTGAATATAAACCTCTCTTAATTAAAGAGCATGTTGTTTAAAATGCTAACCCTTCAATTTTATATTTAGAACCGATAACATCTTTTGCGCGCATGATGATAGCGATACTGACTTTGTCATAAACTTTGAAAACCATTAATTCACCAATACGTTCAGGCGGAAGTATTAAGTTTGAGTCGCCGATTTTTTCAAAAGCATCACCATCTTCTTGGTAAATAATATCGTCTTGAGCAACTAGTAAACGTGGGCTTGAACGTGAAATTGAGAACATAGAGCCAATACTTATATTGTCTTGTTTACCTTTATTTACAACCACGATATCCCATTTCCCGATAGCACTTGCATTGTTTAGGGCCGCTAAAATATTGCCTTTTATACTTTTAGGGACAGATTGTGGAATAAAGTAGGCGGGTAATGATTCATATTCAGGAATTGGCAAAATCAAATCACCTTGACGCGCTTCTCGAGAGCTTCTCATCAAATCATGTGCTGTTACTTGATCGGTTGAATCAACATTTGGGCTTTTTGATACTTGAGAGTGCCCAATAAAGATTAATTCTGTCCCTAAGTTTTCGCCCTTGTTATTTTGATAAACTTCACCTAAGCGGTAGATTCCGTATAGTTTACCCTTGTCGTATTGACCTTGAGCATAAAATATATCACCTTCAAAGAAACGAGGAGAGCCAATTGCATCGCCTAATAAACGAGGAGAACCTTTTAACAATGTAGGGTCAATGATGTGATCTTTTGATAAAAAGGCTTCAATTGCACCTAACGGAATAGTGGGGATAGCGTTGGATTTTTCTTGTAAGCGTGGCGTAGGCGACAATTTTTTTAATGGTTTACGTGTTAATTTTGGTTCACCATCTATCCATATTAGATTTAAAACATCACCAGGATAGATTAAATGTGGGTTCTGAATTTGGGTGTTTTTTTCCCATAAATGAGGCCATAACCAAGGACTATTTAAAAAATGAGAAGATATACCCCACAGTGTATCGCCTTTTTGTACAGTATAAGTTTCAGGATGATTTGTTTTTAATTGAACCTTGTCTGCCAGTGCTGTCATTGAAAGCGCAACACCTATAATAATTGATATAAGTGAAGTAATGGGTTTTAATTTCATAACAATCCTTGTCCTGTGATTAATAAAACTGTTTTTTATAAAGGGAAATGACTAGAATTAACCTTTTAACCATAACAATGAGCGCAATAATACCATGCCTGTACTTGAAGTATTACATTTTCCAGATGAACGCCTAAGAACTGTAGCCCAACCCGTTGATAAGATCACTGCTGAAATTAAACAAATTGCTGCAGATATGATTGAAACAATGTATGACGAAGAAGGTGTTGGTCTAGCCGCAACACAAGTAAACATTCACCAACGTCTTGTTGTGATCGATGTTTCTGACGAACGCAATCAACCATTGGTACTTATTAACCCAACTATTTTAGATAGCTCTGGTGTTGAAGTATCTGAAGAAGGTTGTTTATCTGTGCCTGATACTAATGCAGAGGTTGAACGTGCAGAATTTGTGACCTTACAATACCAAGACTTAGACGGAGAAACTCACACCGTTGAAGCTGATGGTTTATTTGCAGTTTGTATTCAACATGAATTAGACCACTTAAAAGGTAAGTTATTTATCGATTACTTATCGCCATTTAAACAAAAGCGCATTAAAGCAAAACTAGAAAAATTAAAGCGTCAGAGTAAAAAATTCTCATAATTAACGATCACAGTGACTATTACATTAATTGTATTCCTGATTGTTATATAGATTTAAGGTTATTTCGTGGACAAACTAGATATTATTTTCGCCGGTACGCCTGACTTTGCTGCTAATCATTTACAAGCATTAATTGATGCTGAATTTAACGTTGTGGCAGTTTATAGCCAACCCGATCGTCCAGCTGGACGAGGTAAAAAACTGACCGCAAGTGCAGTAAAAGAAGTCGCTTTAGCTAATAATATCGCGGTTTACCAACCTGAAAACTTTAAACAGGCTGAAAGTGTTGAACAGCTTGCAGCATTAAATGCAGATTTAATGATTGTAGTCGCTTATGGTTTGATTTTACCAAACAGCGTATTAACCACTCCTCGTTTAGGTTGTTTAAATGTACACGGATCATTATTACCAAGGTGGCGAGGTGCAGCCCCTTTTCAGCGCGCAATCTGGGCGGGTGATAAAGAAACCGGTGTCACTATCATGCAAATGGACGAAGGACTTGATACCGGCGATATGCTGAAAAAAGTAAGTTGTCCGATTGAAGTTGATGAAACCAGTGCATCTTTATATGCAAAAGTAGCAAAACAAGCACCTGCTGTGTTGATTGAAACCGTTAAGCAATTACAAGCGGGCCAATTAACTGCTGAAAAACAAGATGAAAGTGTTGCAACTTATGCTAAAAAGCTCAGTAAAGCAGAAGCATTAATTAATTGGCAAGATGAAGCTGAATTTATCGACCGTTGTATTCGTGCATTTAACCCCTGGCCGGTGAGTTATTTTGAGTGGGCAGGGCAAGTCATGAAGGTTCACCAAGCTAAGATTGTAGCGGCAACTACTAGCGCAAGCCCGGGGACGATTGTTAACGTTGATAAGCAAGGTATTCAAGTTGCCACCGGTAGTGGTGTATTAAACCTTGAAGTGATTCAATTAGCGGGTAAAAAAGCAATGCCTGTACAAGATGTTTTAAATTCTCGCCGTGAACTGTTTACAGTTTCTAGCAACTTACTCGAACAAGGTTAAAGATAATGAATGTACGTGCGATTGCGGCTAAAGTTTTAAATCAAGTAGTAGAAAAAGGGCAATCGTTATCACAAGCTTTGCCTGCTATTCAGCAAGATCTTTCCCCTAAAGATAAAGCGTTAGTTCAAATGCTTTGTTACGGTGTATTACGTACATTACCTCGTTTGGACTTTTTCTGTCGTTCATTAATGAAAAAACCATTAACCGGCAAACAACGTGATTTACACTTTCTTATTCTAGTGGGTATTTATCAGTTACTGTATACACGGATCCCAAGCCATGCGGCTGTGGGGGAAACCGTTAACGGTGCCAAAGCACTTAAAAAACCTGCTTTAAAGGGAATGATTAATGGTGTGTTACGTAGTTTTTTACGCGAACAAGAAAGTTTAATTGAGCAGGCCGATCAACAACCTGCATTATTGTATTGTCACCCAAGTTGGTTAGTAAAACGCTTACAAGCCGCTTATGGTGAAGAAAAAGCTGCACAAATAATGACTGAAAATAATCAGCAAGCACCGATGTGGATACGTGTAAATTCACGTTTTCATGATCGCGACCAATACCTTGCTCTCTTAACAGAGCAAGATAAAAAAGCTGATGTTGCCGAGTTTAACGATAATGCTTTATGTTTAGAAAATGCTTGTGATGTTTATCAATTACCAGGTTTTGCAGAAGGTTGGGTATCGGTACAAGATGGCGCAGCACAATTAGCGGCACATTATTTAGATGCACAAGCAAATGACCTCGTATTAGATGCTTGTTCTGCTCCAGGTGGTAAAACGGTTCATACTTTAGAATTACAACCAAAGCTTAAGCAAATGGTTGCAGTCGACTTTGATGAAAAACGTTTAGTACGTGTGCGAGAAAATTTAGACAGGTTGAATCTGCAAGCAACGGTTATCCATGGTGATGCTGCACAACCAGATGATTGGTGGTCAGGTGAGCAATTTGATCGTATTTTATGTGATGCACCTTGTAGCGCAACAGGTGTAATACGTCGTCATCCTGATATTCGTTGGTTACGACGTGATAGTGATATCAGCGAACTGGTTTTATTACAGAAAAATATTTTGAATGCTTTGTGGAAAAAATTAAAACCGGGTGGTGTGTTGTTATATGCAACTTGTTCTATTTTACCCGATGAAAATGATTTACAAATCAATGATTTTATAGAAACTACAAGCGATGCATCATTAATACCATTAGCCGCACAATATAATGGCCAAGTGACAACTCGACAAATTTTGCCCAATGAGCAAAAAATGGATGGGTTTTATTACGCAAAACTACAAAAAGCATTATAAGCAGTAGCCAGCGGTACTCAGTAAATTGATAAGCAGTGAGATGAAATGAAAATTATTATTTTAGGTGCAGGGCAAGTGGGTGCTTCTTTAGCTGAAAACTTGGTTGGCGAAAATAACGATATCACAGTGGTGGATGAAAACCACGAAGCTTTACAAGAGTTACAAGATCGCTTTGATTTACGTGTTGTGCAAGGCAGTGCCTCTAGCCCACATACATTAGGTGATGCAGGCGCCATCGACGCAGACATGTTAATTGCCGTCACTAATAGTGATGAAGTGAATATGGTCGCTTGTCAGATTGCTTTTACACTCTTTAACGTACCGAAAAAAATTGCACGTATCCGTTCGCAAAGTGTCGTTATGCATGAAAAAGAGCTATTTAATAAAGATGCTTTTCCGATTGACCATATCATCGCCCCTGAAAAGTTAGTAAGTGATTACATTACGCAGCTGATTGAATATCCCGGGGCCTTACAAGTGGCCAACTTTGCTAATGGTAAAGTGGGGCTGGTGGCTATTCGTGCTTATTATGGTGGTTCGTTAGTTGGTAATGCTATCTCTGCGTTAAAAGAGCACATGCCTAATATTGAAGCACGTGTAGCCGCTATATTTAGACGCGGTAAAGCCATTCGTCCACAAGGCACCACCATTATCGAAGCAGATGATGAAGTATTCTTTATTACTGCGAGCCCTAATATTCGCGCTATTATGGGGGAGATGCAAAAGCTCGAGCATCCGTATAAACGTATCATGATTGTGGGTGGCGGTTATATTGGTGAAAGTTTAGCTAAACGCTTAGAAAAAGAAAATTCAGTTAAGTTGATTGAGAAAAACCACCGTCGTGCTGAATACTTATCTGAAACATTATCAAATACGATTGTTTTCTGTGGTGATTCTTCAGATCAAGATTTGCTATTAGAAGAACATATTGACCAAACGGATCTGTTTATTACCGTCACCAATGACGACGAAGCAAATATTATGTCTGCTATGTTAGCCAAACGTTTAGGTGCACGTAAAGCGATGGTACTGATTCAACGTACGGCTTATGTGGACTTGATCCAAGGTAATATTCTTGATATTGCTATTTCGCCACAACAAGCCACTTTATCTGCATTATTAACACACGTACGTAAAGCCGACTTAAAACACGTTTATTCATTACGAGAAGGCCTTGCAGAGGCGATTGAAATTGTCGCTCGAGGTGACGGTATGACCTCTAAAGTAGTGGGTAAAGAGATCTCTCAGCTGAAACTACCCAAAGGTACCAGTGTTGGCGCGATTGTACGTGACGAACAAGTATTGATTGCTCATGATGATACTGTGATTGAAAGTGATGACCATGTGATCCTGTTCCTAGTGAATAAAAAATATATCAGCGACATCGAAAAACTATTCCAACCAAGCCCATTCTTCTTATAAGAGATAACAGATGACTTATCGTCCGCTGTTTTTTATTACTGGTTTAGTACTGTCAAAAATGGCGGTATTTATGTATTTCCCAATGTTGTTGGCTTTTTACTATAACACTTTGGGAGGCATGGAGTTTTTAACCTCAATCGTTATTACTCATTTGGCCTCAATCATCTTCTTATACCTCGGTGGTGAAAAGCAACGTTCCCATTTAGGTGTTAGGGAGATGTTTTTATTAACCACGGGGGTGTGGGTATTATCTAGTTTATTTGCCGCTTTGCCCTTCGTTTTAATTGAACGCATTAGTTATAGTGATGCATTTTTTGAAACCATGTCAGGGATCACTACCACTGGAAGTACTGTATTACATGGCTTAGATACTATGCACCCCAGTATTTTACTTTGGCGTTCAATTCTACAATGGTTAGGTGGTGTTGGTTTTATCGTGATGGGAGTCGCTATTTTACCGTTTTTAAATGTTGGTGGAATGCGCTTATTCCAAACCGAATCCTCTGATTGGTCTGATAAATCCGCCTCTAAAACCCGCCGTGTCGCCTTAGATATTTTATTCGTGTACCTATTTTTAACCATTTGTTGTTTTATTGGGTATCGCTTTGCAGGCATGGAAAACTTTGATGCGGTTAATCATGCAATGACCACTATTTCAACGGGCGGTTACTCAACCTCCGATAGCTCAATGGGACACTTTTCAAAACTAGCGCATTGGAATGCGGTTGTTTTTATGTTTCTTGGCGGTTTGCCGTTTTTGTTATTAATTAGAAGCGTAAAACAGAAAAATTTACAGCCGTTATGGAAAGATGCTCAAATCCGCGGTTTTTCATTATTAGTGATAGTTTGCTCACTGAGTTTAAGTATGTACTTAGTGTTTACCAATCAATTTTCATGGGCAGATGCAATTCGTTTAAGTGTTTTTAATGTTGTTTCTGTTGTGACTACCACAGGTTTTGGTTTAGATGACTTTATTACTTGGGGCGACTTCAGCGTGATCATCTTCTCTGGTTTATTATTTAGCGGTGCTTGTTCAGGCTCTACCGCGGGTGGTATTAAAATATTTCGTTTCCAAATTGCTTTTAGCTTGTTAAGAAGGCATTTAATGTTATTGATGCACCCACATGCATTATTTCCACAAAAATATAATAACCGTAAAATCAGCGATGAAATTTTACGCTCATTAGTGGCATTTGTGCTCGCTTATATGGCGACCATTGCAGCTTCCACCTTATTACTGACTCTATTTGGATCACAGGCGATGGTTTCATTGTCTGCGTCAATTACAGCGGTATCAAATGTTGGACCGGGTTTAGTTGAGTCGATTGGACCCTCGGGTAATTTTGCTTCATTCCCAGATGCATCTAAATGGGTGTTATCTATTGGTATGTTAATGGGGCGGTTAGAGATATTAACGGTTGCAGTGATGTTCACTGGCCACTTCTGGCGTCGCTAAGCTGGCTTTATCAGCATAGGTAAAGCAGTAATGATTTTACTTGGGTGATGTCATTCATCAGCAAGCTTATACACTGACTCA
>TARA_R110001583_G_scaffold136216_1_pt1 | contig 46958 bp, 39 predicted proteins | sample TARA_R110001583 | Tara Oceans TARA_R110001583 (sample SAMEA4398432) | marine metagenome | biome: Polar Biome; feature: [MES] marine water layer (ENVO:01000295) within the mesopelagic zone...; material: water (ENVO:00002006), including particulate matter (ENVO:01000060) such... | reverse complement strand
CCCCGCCATTGGCGGGGTTTTGTCGTTTAGTCTTGGTCCAGGATTTGAACCTGTGACCTTCCTTGGCTTCGGAGGCTTCTCATAACTTGAAGGCTGAAGACGTATAGAAAACGTGCCAGTGGCACGTTTTTAGTCTGAAGGTCGAGCACGGCGAAGCCGCGCGCAGACTGCGTCGAGCCGCATACTCCAGCCAATCCGTAATCTGATTGACCATTAAATAAATCTGTCCCCTTTTCTCCTGTCCCCTTTTCTCCCTGTCACCTCTGGTGGCGGGGTTTTAATATTTTTGGGTTGCTGGATAGGGTCTGAGTTTATGCCCATGAAGGCGATAGCTGCGACCAAAGGGAGCGCTCATACCTGAAGGCTGAGGCTGTTAAGAAATCGCTCCACTGGAGCGATTTTAAGCCGAAGGTTGAGCTCGACCGATAGGTCGCGCACAGACTGCGGAGGTTCAATGTACTTGCTGTGCTTATACATACAGCACAGCAAGTACATGCCTCGCTGTAGCTATTAAAGGAAGCCCATCTGAAATATCGTCGTCGTTGTTGGTAGCGATGACTTGTGACGCGCCTAATCCACCGATAGTTTCGAAATGCCGCAAATAGGATAACTTGCCTGGCAACGGTGCGCCAACTCTCTTGAAGAGATTAGTTCCATCATTGAGAGTCAATGCTACTAGTTTACCTCGCATCGCTTCAAGATTGGTTGAGGCTATCTCTTGACCGCCAAGAATAGTTTGTTTTGGTAGAGCTACAGGTATCGCACTCTGCTCTCTGACGCGATAGCCGACAGTAATCTGTGAAAGTTCGGGCACTTCTCGGATGAATGTAGCCTCACCTTTACCGGCAGGAGGCGGCATATCAGTGAAAATTGCGCCAACGATCCTGTGAATTCTAAGTTTACTTAAGTCAGAAGTGATGGATGGACGACTCTGGATAGGATTAGGAACTTGTGCAGTTAGCGATACTCCAATTGTTCCATGAGGTTTGATCAATCTTCGTGCATAGACCTTGTCAATGTAATGTGCGATTACAAGGTCTTGATCTCGTCCCGGATATGGCTCTGATTCAACAATTGCAACTGCTCCAGACGGTATCGCGAACCCCAGGCTATCACTCCTAATATAGTAGAGAGATTTGTTATCGAACCAACTTTCGTCGAGCATCTCAAAATCTGCATCTTGAGATGGGCCCGTAGTGGAGGTGTCAGTGAAAGCAGCAATGTCAGGATAAATGTGTACAGAGAAGGCAGGGCGGAGTAACGGCTGCAATACCTCTAAATTACTTGTAGCTGTTTCTTCCGTTGCTATTGGCTCTCGCCAACGATGGAGTCTGAACTGTTCATGTACTTTATCGATCGTGGTTCGTAGTCTCTGAAAATCAGCTGCTACAGCATCAACGTCTGCATACGTTATAGACGCTTTATCATGATGAGACTGATTTAGAGTTCGCCTCACATCATGTCCCTCGGAAAGACTAGGGTCGTCTAAAAAATGTTTAATCACTGGGTGTTGAAATAGTTCACTAGGGCTAGAGGACATTAAGGAGCGTAGACGGTCCAATAGCTGAAATAATGTTAGCGCCTTGGTCGTGGTTGAATAAGCTGGATGCGCGACATTGTCGAAAAGATCTCCCAGTCTAGACTCCATAAAAACTCGCAGATCTGCTGCATAGTCCTGCGCGGCGGAGTGATCATCGATGTTTTTCTGAAAAGTCTGCTTCTTGCGGTCGACTTCTTCTATAGCAGGAGCGTATACGAGAGTGGGTCTGATAACGTTCACAGGATGAACTGAAAGGTGTTGGGCAAGATCCGACCCTCTGTGTTCGGCAACTAGACAGCGAGCAAATTGCCTGTCATGCGTCGTAACAAGCGTTTGAGCACCTGAAGAGGTGAGTTTTGATATGCCGCGAGCTAACCGCTCTCGGTTATCATTATCCAGAAGCTCTTGAGGATCATCTAAAACTAATGTCGTTAGACCACCTCTTTCTTTCAGTACGTATTCACGAAAAGCCAAGAAGAAGCCGAGCAATGCTCCACGTAAAGCTGATGCATTTGATATATGTTGAGCCGGTGCGGATACACCTTTTCGACCGACTTGTAACTCCAGAACGCCTTTGGCATTCATGCGTGTCTCAGTTAATTTAGGGGCAAACTGAGTCGCATTACGATACATGGTTTGGCACCAGTATTCAGAGCGGTCGTGAAGAACCTTTTGCAATTCACTGACTTGGGCCTCTGCCAGTTGTCCGAGTGGAACAATCTCTTTTAGTGATTGTGCCGCCCGCTCACAATGTTCAGTTCGGGATAAACTATCTGAATACTGCTTACGAAAACCCTCCATTCGCGAGACAAAGAGTGTTGCTTGGTTAAGTGGAGCAACCCCGTCAACAATCTCTTTCAATGAGTTTAGAAGCTGACCAAGTGATCGGTTGGCAGTGTTTCCGTCCGAAACAGTTTCACGTAAAAGAAGAATGATTTCACGAATGCTTGCGCTGTTTTTTGTGCGCCATTCAGCGAACGCAATCAGGCGATCAATTCTTGTTAGAACTTGAGGCAGCTCGGCAACATCAGACAAGATATTGGTCGGAAAGTCGTGAGGTGTAGGCTCCTCATATTCCGTTAGATTGCTGGAATATTTGGATAGGAAGTTTTCCATATTTTTCCTAAGTGGAGACAGTATTCCCTTAAATCCTTCGGTCTTAAAAAGCTCGGTGAGGAAGCTTGTTTTAATGAGGTTTGTAGGCGAGGGAGGTAGATCGCGCTTTGCTTCAGGTGTGATGTCGGCAGGTAAACTGCGAACTAGCCCCCCAACCCAGTGTAACGACCACTGTTCGAGTGTTTTGGATATCAAATCACGGTTCTCGGAAATACTTTCTAAGTGCTTAATAACGGCCTCCCCACTATGTGGATCAACCGCATCACTCATATTTCGTGTGCAAACGGGACAGGTATCTAAAGCAGCATACTCGTTCTCATGCATCCAAGCCGATACGCGAGCATATAATTGGTCCCGGCTTGCGCGTTCCGGGTTTGATGTTAAGTCAGAGAGAACCTTTGCTTCTTTTATTATTTTGCTGCGAAGTTCTATTATATTTTCGAGGCTGCTCTCAGATAACCTCAATTTTGAGAGTCTCAAGATCGAAGGTAATTGAGCAATATTCCGAACTTGTTGGATCGCTGGTTGTATATTCCGCTCTAAATCATCTCTCGAAGACTTGTCCTCGGCGTCAAAGCTCTCGCCCAGTACACTTCGAGCTTCACTCATGGCTTCGTTTTTTAGGACATGAAAGCGCTTCGAAATACTCTCAAGTTCCGCCTTTGCTGTATCGCTCTCGATAGAGGGAAAGTTACCATCAAACCTCAGTGACGTGTGCTCGTTCAAAACTGTTTTAACGTCACTTTTGGCGTTGTCATAATAAATCGCGATTTGCTCTCGCCCATTGGCAAGCTCTTTACAGCTTTTTTTTATGATACGATCATGTGCCTTAGTGGCATGTTTAGCCATATCGACAAGATCCGCAAGACCTGTCAGGCGAGCAACTGCTTGACCTAATTGGGAAGAGGAGCCTACAGAAAGGTAGGGAAGCAGAGCAGGCATTATGGTGGCGATCCGCCATGAGATTGGCGGAACGTCAATTAAATTGAAGTCTGGCGCAATTTCAGTCAGTTTACCTTTTGCAGTTCGACTTTGTAGTCGCTTTAGTGGGGGAAGTTCATACCCTTCCTGGTCAACAAATGTTAGTTCAACCCAAGTGTCGGCAGGTACTGGCTCTCCTTGGCGCAGACTTTCTTCTTCGCTGTGTGGTAAAGGAGTGACAGCCGACATTTGATGGTATGATGTAGTGCTATCTGATTTCTCGATGTCGCAGGCGAACTCATTCTGCCCTGTCTCAGGTTCGCGTTGAGACCGTATTAGGCTGCCCGTTAAGCACCAAATTATGGCGTTGGCAATTGAAGTCTTGCCTGATCCGTTAGCCCCTTCAAATAGGGTTAAATCTTTGGCCGGTTCGAAGATGAAATCATCCGGCGGAGTAGTTGGGTGCCCGTATACATGGAGGCCGCCGAAACGATGTGCGACAAGTCGTTTTAGCCTTATCACTTGAATTTTTTTGCTAGGGAATGTTTCAGAGGCAGCAGGAGGAATTGGAAGAGCTTTACCTATTGTGTCGATGATTGCCTCGGTATCACCTGCAGTAAGGTTTCCAGCCCACTTGCTGACGTTGGTTCTGTACCAATTTAGTACGTTTCGGGTGTCCTCGCTGCTTGCGGAGAGCTTGTCGCCATTGTGCGTATTGAGCTCTTCTCCTCCAACTAACCTGTCTAATAGAACGTCAGTTGTCAGAAGATGTATGTCTTCACTGTGAGCAGATATTTCATTTTTCATTAGTGGCACTCTCCCCTATTGGTTGTATTCTCCAGTGAGCGCACCTCTAAGTCTAGATGTGTTTCGTAGAATCTTAGGGATATTAGCTTCAGGCTTGAATAGGTTTGTAAGCCGCTCAAAAAAACACCCCCGCCCAAAAGGACGAGGGTGTTCCCATCTCAGAGCACAAAAGCTCCAAATCATCTCAAAGCCACAAACCCTTACACGAGATCAAACCGATCCGCATTCATCACCTTGGTCCAGGCCGCCACGAAATCCTTGACGAACTTCTCGTGGTTGTCGTCCTGGGCGTAGACTTCGGCGTAGGCACGCAGGATTGAGTTTGAGCCAAAGACCAGATCAACGCGGGTGGCGGTCCATTTGGTGGTACCGGTTTTGCGATCAACGATGTTGTAAAGGTTGTCGCCCGCCGGTTTCCACGTATAGGCCATATCGGTCAGATTAACGAAGAAGTCGGTTGTCAATTTACCAACGCGATCGGTGAAGACACCATGTTTGGTGCCGTCATGGTTGGTGCCAAGTGCCCGCATCCCGCCGACAAGCACCGTCATTTCCGGCGCGGTCAGGCCCATGAGCTGGGTCCGATCCAGCATCATTTCTTCGGGTGAGACGGTGTAGTCTTCTTTTACCCAATTGCGATAGCCATCGGCCAGCGGTTCAAGGGCATCGAAGCTTGCGGCATCGGTCATCTCGTCGGTGGCGTCCCCCCGACCCGGTGCAAACGGGACAGTAATATTGACACCGGCATCTTTGGCGGCTTTTTCAATGGCCGCCGTCCCGCCCAGCACGATCAGATCGGCAAGGCTGACTTTTTTGCTCAAGCCAGCCTGAATGCCTTCAAGGGTTTTGAGCACCTTGGCAAGGCGGGCCGGTTCGTTGCCTGCCCAGTCTTTTTGCGGGGCCAAGCGAATGCGCGCCCCATTGGCACCACCGCGCATGTCCGACCCGCGATAGGTGCGGGCAGAATCCCAAGCGGTGTTGATCAGTTCGGCACTGGTCAAGCCACTGCTGAGCAATTTAGCCTTGAGATCGGCGATTTCGGCATCGGACAGGGTGTAATCCACGCTTGGGATCGGGTCCTGCCAGATCAGGTCTTCTTTGGGCACATCCGGGCCGATATAACGCGATTTCGGGCCGAGGTCACGGTGAGTCAGCTTGAACCACACACGGGCAAAGACGTCGGAGAAATATGCCGGGTCTGTCATGAATTTCTGACAGATGGCGTTATAGATCGGATCGACCTTCATCGCCATGTCAGCATCGGTCATGATCGGCATGCAACGGATTGACGGGTCTTCAACGTCAATCGGCATGTCTTCTTCTTTGATGTTGATCGGCATCCATTGCCATGCGCCAGCCGGGCTTTTTTTCAATTCCCAGTCATAGCCGAACAACAGATCGAACCAGCCCATATCCCACTGGGTCGGGTTTTTGGTCCAAGCCCCTTCGATGCCCGATACAACCGTGTCGCGGCCAATGCCACGGCCCTTGGTATTCATCCAGCCCATGCCCTGTGCGGTAACATCGGCGGCTTCGGGTTCGGCGCTCAGGTCTGCGGCATCGCCATTGCCGTGACATTTGCCGATGGTGTGCCCCCCGGCGGTCAGGGCTGCGGTTTCTTCGTCATCCATGGCCATGCGGGCAAAGGTTTCGCGGACCTGAAGGGCGGTTTTGGCCGGGTCGGGTTGGCCGTTGACACCTTCCGGGTTCACATAGATCAGGCCCATCTGGACAGCAGCCAGCGGGTTTTCCATGGTTGTCGGGTTGGCCATATCGCCATAGCGGCTATCGCCGGGTGCCAGCCATTCCTTTTCAGCACCCCAATAGGTGTCCTTTTCCGGGTGCCAGATGTCTTTGCGGCCAAAGGCGAAGCCATAGGTTTTAAGACCGGCAACTTCATAGGCGATGGTGCCCGACAGGATGATCAAATCGGCCCAGGAAATTTTATTGCCGTATTTCTTTTTGATTGGCCAGAGCAGACGACGGCCTTTGTCGGTATTGACGTTATCAGGCCAGGAGTTCAGCGGGGCGAAACGCTGGTTACCGGTGCCGCCGCCACCACGGCCATCGGCCAGACGATAGGAACCGGCGGAATGCCAGGCAACGCGGGCAAACATGCCGACATAGCTGCCCCAGTCGGCAGGCCACCATTCCTGACTTTCATTCATCAGGGCGCGAAGATCGTTTTTAAGCCCCTCGACATCAAGCTTTTTGAGCTCTTTGGCGTAGTCGAAGTTTTCGCCAAGCGGATTGGTTTTGGCATCTTGCTGATGAAGGATGTCAAAGTTTAGCGCATTCGGCCACCAGTCGGTTACCGTGGTGCCCAGGGCGGTTTGACCGCCATGCATGACCGGACATTTTCCTGTTGTATGCTTTCCGTCCATTTCTCTCTCCCGTATTGGCTAGCTGTTCTTGGGTCCTGATCCCGGCAAGGTTCCGCCCAGGGGGCATTTGCGCTAAGGCCACGATGGATGATTGTGAACCTGCCGTATTGTATTGTCTTCAGGTGCCTTTCCTGATGGGTCTTCAGGCAAAGCTATGGTGACGATACGAATAATCGAACATGTCGACGCGAAGCTTCCATGTTCAAGGTAATATGCAAACTTATGATCGCAATAAGATAAAGTTATTAAATCATGGCGCGACGTCAGAAGCGATGTTGTAGGTCAAGGTAACGCTTTTTTTATCGATAGGGTAAATAGGTAATTTTTTTAAATTTCATAGATTTTATCGATGTGTCGGTCGTGTGATGCGGCGGCGGGGACTATTTTCACTTTCCATTGCGGATGTCGGGATTGATACTTGCGCCTGTCATGCAACCTGAATTGACGAGAGTTTATGATGAAAGTCGGGATCGTTGGGGCCGGGATGGTCGGAAGTTCGGCAGGTTATGCGCTTGCACTGATGGGGATTGCCAGTTCGGTCGTTCTGGTCGATCGCGATCATGGTCTGGCGGTTGCGCAGGCCGAAGATATTGCGCATGCAGTGCCGTTTATGTCTTCGACCATGGTTGAGGCCCGCGATTATAACGGGCTTGCCGGGGCGTCGGTGGTGATCCTGGCCGCCGGGGTTAGTCAGAAACCCGGTGAAACGCGGCTAGCACTATTAGAACGTAATGCGGCGGTGTTTCGCGATGTGGTGGGCAATGTTTTGCGTGTGGTGCCGAATGCGATCCTTTTGATTGCGTCCAACCCGGTCGATATCATGACCCAGATTACGGTGCGGTTATCGGGGCTTCCGGCGTCGCGGGTGATCGGGTCGGGCACGATCCTTGATACCGCGCGGTTCCGCAGTTTGTTGGGGCGCCATCTTGGCATTTCGCCGCAATCGGTGCATGCCTATGTTCTTGGTGAACATGGCGATAGCGAGGTTCTGGCCTGGTCAAATGCGCGGGTAGGCTCGCTTTCACTGGCCGATGTTGCAGCACAGGTTGGGTCGGCGATTACCGCCAATGTGCGGGCCCAGATCGATGATGGTGTTCGCAATGCTGCCTATAAGATTATCAAGGGCAAGGGGGCGACCTATTACGGGATTGGCGCCGGGCTTGCGCGAATTATCAAGGCGATTGCCCAGGATCAGCAGGATGTTTTGACCGTATCGGTGGTCAGTGCGGAAATCGAAGGTGTTTCGGATGTGGCGCTGTCGATCCCGCGTGTGATCGGGGCGGATGGTGTGATGACCGATCTTTTCCCGGATCTGGATGTGGGGGAACGTGATGCGCTGCATCGCAGTGCCAGCCTTTTGAAGGAAACGGTTGAAGCCGTCACGATCTAGGCGGTCAGGATTGCAAATGATGCATTGACACAATTGTCCGCTTTGCACGGTGTGGTGGTTGGCGTTAGTCTTGGCATGTTAGGCTTGGAGCCTAAAACATCATTGGGGAAGTTGTGCGAAATGGACGGGTCCGATCAGGCTGTGCCGGATATCGCCTATAGCCCGATGCCCGATGAACCGGGCATCTGTGAATTCATTGCCAAATGTGATGGGTTTCTTCCACCCGATGCGGTTGCTGCGGGAATTATGCAGCAACGCAAATGGTATGATGCGTTGTGTGCGGCTTTTGCCTATCCCCATCCCCCCGGGCTTCTGAGCCGTGATGATCAAATTGCCGGGGTCGCGGTCCGGTCCTATTACCCGGTAAAAATTCAGACACCGCGCAAATTGCTTTATCTGCATGGCGGCGGGTTTGTTGTTGGTTCGCGGGACAGTCATGACTCGATTTGTGCCGAAATCGCCGATGCAAGCGGGGCGGAACTGATATCTGTCGATTACCGTCTGGCACCGGAGCATATTTGGCCTACCGCGCATTTGGATGCCTATGGCGTTGCACGGGCGTTGCTGGGTGCTGGCGAAGAATTGATTTTGATTGGCGACAGTGCCGGGGCGACATTGGCCGGGGGCCTTGCGATCAAGGCGCGCAATGATGGTTTTGGTGCCGGGGTGGTTGGGCAAGTGCTGATTTATCCGGCGCTTGGCGGTGATCTTGGCTGGCCATCTTATGGTCAGATGGCATCGGCACCGGGGCTTAGCACCGATGATGTGATTTATTATCGTGATGTTTTAAAGGCGCCGATGGATGATCCGGTGGCCTATCCGTTATCGGCCGAAGATTTGCGCGGATTGCCGCCGACCTATATTACGGCGGCCTATTTTGATCCGTTGCGCGATGACGGGCGTGAATATACTGCGCGTCTGGCGCGTGCCGGTGTTGATGTGACCTATCGCGAGGAACCGCAAATGATCCATGGCTGGTTGCGTGCCCGCCATATGAGTGACGGTGCGCGTGCCGGGTTTGATCACTTGTGCCGTGCGGTCAAGCAAATGGTTGAGGTGCCATAGGCCGCCGATATTGGCATGCGGTTCGGTCGGGATCAGGGGGTGATCGGTTCAAGCTTCATCAGGGATTTGTCCGTTGCGTCAAGCAGCAGGAGTTCGCCTTGATCAATTTTCCAGCTTTTGACGTCGGCCATTGCGGCGATAAAAGCGTCTTCAACGTCCATCGCGTCGTCAACACACATCATGTTCGCGCTGCCAAGTGCGGAGATCATCAGATTGTTACCATCGCGCGTATAGCCGCCGAAATAGCGGTTACACCCGGTGGACCCGACAATTTTACCATCAAGCGTGAAATTGACGCTGGCCAGTATCGGTGACATCGGGTCGATGGTTCGGCCCGCATTTTGAATGCGGATCAGTTGCCAATCCTTGTTGGCAACATTGGCCCAATTATCGATTGCGGCCTCGGTCGCGGGTTTGGTCGTCGCATTGCATGCCGAGATCAGAAATGCCATGCCGATGACCAGCAAAGAAACGATCCGGCGATTTGTTTTGTCCATACAGAATGTCCTGTGTTTGATTCTGCGGCGGATAATCAAAGAACTTTGCGGCGAAATTTTAGCATGCTCAAGCGGATTTTGATGGCGTGACAATGCTGCTGTGTCAGTCATTGCATCGCACAAGATTTTTGCGCAAAATGCCGATCCATGATTATGGTATCGGGAACGGGCATTTCGCCTTGTTTTCCCGGTCGATTTATCATCCCGCCAGTCAATCTGACCCATCAGCCTGCCCCATTTGGAAAGTCACGATCATGAAGCTTGCCCTGACCGAAGCACACGCATTGGTGTGCGATACCTTGATGCGTTGCAAAGTTGATCCGGCAATTGCCAAATCGGTTGCGACGGCATTGGTCACGGCCGAGGCCGCCGGGCAAGGCGGGCATGGATTGCGCCGTGTTCCGGCCTATGCCGGGCAGGCGCGGGTCGGCAAGGTTGATGGTTTTGCCAAGCCCGTTGTCGACCGACCGTTTCCCGGTGTGCTGCGCATTGATGCGCAGTACGGATTTGCCTATCCGGCACTTGATATGATGGTTGATATGCTGCCCGATATGGCCCGTCGTCAGGGGATCGCGATTGCTGCAATCCATAAATCGCATCATGCCGGGGTTATGGGGCTAACGGTTGAAAAGCTGGCCGATCAGGGGCTGGCGGCGATGATGTTTGCCAATGCCCCGGCGGCAATGGCACCGTGGGGCGGGCGACGTCCGATGTTTGGCACCAATCCGATTGCCTTTGCGACCCCCATTCGGGATGGTGATCCGATTGTGATTGATTTGGCGCTATCGAAAGTTGCGCGCGGCAAGATCATGGCCGCCAAGCAAAAGGGCGTTTCGATCCCCGATGACTGGGCGCTTGATGTTGACGGTAATCCGACCACCGATGCCGTCAAGGCGCTGGAAGGCACAATGATACCCGCAGGCGGGGTCAAGGGTGCCGCACTTGCCATGATGGTTGAAATGCTGGCAGCCGGTTTGACCGGGGCGCAATTTGGGCATCAATCCTCGTCGTTGTTTGATGACAAGGGAGGACCGCCCGCGCTTGGTCAGATGGTGATTGCGATTGATCCGGTTGCGGTTGGTGGCCCTGAGATCATGGATCATTTGCGTTATATCGCGGATGAAATCGCATTGGAGGAAGCGGTGCGGTTGCCGGGGCGCCGTGGGCAAAATGCCCGCCGGGATGCGGAAATTCAGGGTCTGGATATCGAAGACGACGTGATCGCTGCTATCGACGCCATCAAGTAAAAAACGTGCAAAAACATTGAATTTTTGCACGTTCGGAGCTTATTTTTCCGTATGTTTATTGATATGTGCCATTAATCGTTATGATTGTGGATGTTTTGTTAAATAAAAATTCGATTATGACATCCGAATTTCTAAAATATTCGAATTTTCATTTGTGATTTTACTTGATGTATAGACAAGTTTGATTGTTGTCGATGAAAATAAGGTGCCGTAATCATCGAACTGTAACATCACCGTCACCATAGAGTCGCGGATTGTGCGTAGCGTCTTGAGCAGCGAAACACAAGCAGGCGGACTTTAATGCTGGTCGTAGATATTTCAAGACTGAGTAAAAGCTTCACGCGGGGCAAGCGGGCGCTGGACAATGTCAGTCTGCAGGTCCGCGAGGGCGAGATGGTTGCCCTGATCGGTGCATCCGGTTCGGGTAAATCCACCCTTATTCGCCATATTGCCGGTTTACTGCGCGGTGATCGCGATGGCGGCAAGATCGAAGTTTTCGGCGAAGTCATCCAGCAGAATGGCCGAATTTCCCGTGGTGCGCGCAAGGTGCGTGCCGATATTGGCGTTGTGTTTCAGCAATTCAATCTGGTGAGCCGCCTATCGGTTTTGACCAATGTTCTGACCGGTATGCTGGGACGGGTTCCGGCATGGCGCGGGTCGCTTTGTCTGTTTACCAAGGCCGAACGTATGCGGGCGATGACCGCGCTTAAACGTGTCGGGATTGATGGTCATGCGACCAAGAAGGCCCGCAATCTTTCGGGCGGTCAACAGCAACGTGCCGCGATTGCGCGCACCATTACCCAAGGCGCACGCCTGATTTTGGCCGACGAGCCGATTGCATCGCTTGATCCGGCCTCCTCGCGCAAGGTGATGAACACGCTTGATCGGGTGAACCGCGAAGACAATGTGACCGTGATTGTATCCCTTCATCAGGTTGATTACGCCCGTGATTATTGCACTCGCACCATTGCGATGCGTGACGGAGAGGTCGTCTTTGACGGTCCGTCCACTGAATTGACGCCGGAATTCCTTCGCGAACTTTACGGCGAATATTCCTCCGAACTTTTTGCACCGACGCCAGAGGCCATCCCGGCCAGTGGCGAGGCCGCGAAGAAGGATCTGGCTTACGTGACAAGCTAGATCGAGACCGTGTTCTCTCTGCCTTATGTCTTTTATTTCACCTCTACCACCAATCTGACAGGGGACTTCCCATGATCCGTAATACAATTGCGTCTGTTGCATTTGCAGCCAGCATGCTGGCTTCGGGCTTTGCCCAGGCCGATATTGATTTCAAGCCGCTTGAAAAAGATCCCGATACCATTGTTTTCGGTTTTATCTCGACTGAGTCGAGTTCCAACCTGAAAGCTCAGTGGCAGCCGATGATCGACGACATGGAAGAAGTCCTTGGCAAAAAAGTCGAAGCATTCTTTGCACCGGATTACGCCGGCATCATCGAAGGCATGCGTTTTGGCAAGGTTCATGTTGGCTGGTTCGGGAACAAGTCGGCCATGGAAGCCGTTGACCGTGCGGGCGGCGAAGTTTTCGTTCAGACGTCCAAAAGCGATGGTTCGAACGGGTATTATTCGCACATCATCACCCAGGCCGATAACGACAAGATCAATACCCTTGCCGATATGTTGAAATGTGATCACACATTGAACTTCGGTATTGGTGATCCGAACTCGACCTCGGGCTTCCTGGTACCAAGCTATTATGTCTTTGCCCAGAATGGCGTGGACCCGAAAGATTGCTTTAAGACCGTTCGCAATGCGAACCATGAAACCAACCTGATGGCGACTGCAAATTCGCAGGTTGATGTTGCTGCCAACAATTCCGAACAGCTTGCCCGTACCAAAATGGTCAAACCGGAAATCACCGATAAGGTCAAAGTGATCTGGACCTCGCCGCTGATCCCGTCTGATCCGATGGTGTATCGCAAAGACCTGTCGCGTGAACTGAAATCCCAAATCAAGGCATTCTTCCTTGGTTACGGTCGCCTCGGAAATGTTGAAGAAGCCAATAAAGTTCTGGGCGGTATCCAGGATGGCATGGGCAAATTCATGGAAAGCAGCAACGCGCAGCTTTATCCGATCCGTCAGCTTGCCCTGTTCAAAGACAAGCTGAAAATTCAGAACACCGCCGAATTGTCGGATGACGAAAAAGCAGAACGCGTTTCGGCTATCGACAAGAAACTGGCTGAACTCGACATTCTGGTCTCTTACGAGTAACCGGCGTCCGAACGGGGAGCCCGGAAATCCGGGCTCCCCGTTTGTTTTCATTTTCCGGGATTTACACGATGAACAGCAGCATTTCGACATCGGCGGCAACCGCTGCGGACCTTCCGCCGCGCGACCTGAAACGTTCAGGTATCAGTTTTCTTCTTTGGGCCTTTATTCTTGGGCTTTTAGCCTGGTCCTGGGAAGGGGCGGATATGCGTCCGATGGCCCTGATTGAAAACAGCGGCAATATGGTCGACTTTGCCGATGGCTTTTTCCCACCAGATTTCCTGATGTGGAAATATTATGTCAGCGAAATGTGGATCACGATCCAGATTGCCATCTGGGGTACCGCACTTGCCATTGTCTGTTCGATCCCGTTCGGAATTTTGTGTTCTGAAAATATCGTTCCCTTTTGGGTCTATCAGCCGGTTCGCCGCCTAATGGACAGTTTTCGGGCGATCAACGAAATGGTTTTCGCCATGTTATTCGTTGTTGCTGTCGGGCTTGGCCCGTTTGCCGGTGTTCTTGCCCTTTGGATCCATACCACCGGTGTTCTGGCAAAACTGTTTTCCGAAGCCGTCGAAGCCATTGATCCTGAACCGGTCGAAGGTATTCGGGCAACGGGTGCCAATGGATTGCAGGAAGTCATCTTTGGCGTAATCCCGCAGGTCTTGCCGCTTTGGATTTCCTATTCACTGTATCGTTTCGAAAGTAACGTCCGGTCGGCGACCGTTCTTGGCATCGTCGGTGCGGGGGGCATTGGTATGGTTCTGTGGGAATATATCCGGGCGTTTTATTATGCCGAGACTGCGGCTGTTATGATTATCATCATTATTTCTGTCAGCCTGCTGGATATGATTTCGCAGCGGCTGCGCAAATTGGTGACCTGATCATGGCGTTTACGATTACCCAGACAAAACCGGCAATGAAACATTTGTCAGAAGCCCCGACGATTGATCCGAGTGCAACCGTGGTAGATTGCGAATTTGGCAATTGGACGGAAATTGGCCCGCGTACCAGCATTCGTGAAACGGTGTTGGGGGATTATTCCTATGTCGTTAATGACAGTGAAATCATCTATTCCGACATTGGGAAGTTTGTAAATATTGCGGCTCATACCCGGATCAATCCCGGCCAACACCCGATGGACCGGGCGTCGATGCATCATTTCCAATACCGGTCCAGCGCCTATGAATTGGGCGATGATGATCCGGCCTTTTTTGACTGGCGGCGTGAAAAACGGGTGAAGCTTGAACACGATGTTTGGATTGGCCATGGCGCCATCGTTCAGGGTGGTGTGACCATCGGGATTGGTTCCGTCGTTGGCTCTGGTGCCGTCGTGACCAAGGATGTTGCACCCTATACTATCGTGACCGGTATCCCCGCAGCACCGCTTCGGCCGCGCTTTGACGCAGAAATCGTTGATGCGCTTCTTCGCATTTGCTGGTGGGACTGGGATCATGCAACATTGGCCGAACGCCTTGACGATTTTCGTCATTTGCCGGTGCATGATTTCTGTTTGAAATTCGATCCGGCCTGATTTTAGTCGCAGAACAATCGCGGCATCTTATCCGAGGGACCATGACCACCTATCAACGTTACGCTGTTTACTACGCGCCGGAGCCCGCAAGTGACCTGGCAGCGTTTGGAAATGCCTGGCTGGGGCGTGATCCGGCAAACGGGCGCACAATTGACCGCCCTGATGTTATCGGACTTGCGGCTGGCGAAGCTGTCGCTATTACGGTATCGCCATCACGTTATGGTTTTCATGGCACGTTGAAACCCCCCTTTGCGTTAAAGCATGGCCGCACACGTGATCAGCTTGAACAGGCCATCGCACAATATTGTGCTGATGCTCCGTCGGTAACCTGTGGCCCGTTGATGTTGAAATCTATTGGTCGTTTTATCGCGTTGGCCCCGACTGAGCCCACTGACGAACTCGGAAATCTGGCATCGGGTCTGGTAATGGCGCTGGATGATTTTCGCCAACCTGAAAGCGAAAGCGCAATGAACAAGCGTCGTGCATCGGGGTTAAGTATGCGTCAGGAGGAATATCTTGTCAGATGGGGATATCCCTATGTGATGGAAGAATTCCGTTTTCACCTGACGCTAAGTGACAAGCTTGATCCGGATCGAATGATGCGGGTTCGTGATGGGCTTGCCCCGCTTGTCTCACCCTTATGCAAAACACCGTTTCGGGTGACGGGTGTTTGTTTGTTTGGCGATCCGGGGGATGGCAAGCCGTTTGACCTGCTGCGTCGCTTCTCACTTGGGTAGGGTGGCTTAATTCATTGGTATTAAATAAAATGCTGCAGTTTTTCCTGCAGCATTTTGTTTGATCATGTTGCCGTATCCGTTGCCGATTGGTCGGCTGGGATGGGGCGATATTGAATGGCGTCGATAAAGTGTTTGATACCAGTTTCAAGGTCTTTGTCGTTGTCGACATGCATCACATTTGGTCCGGTAATGTGATAGGCTGAAGCCCGCTTTAGACGTTGTTCGATATCCTTGGCATCTTCGCGGCCACGTGCTTCAAGGCGTTTGCGCAGCGCGTCTTTATTGGCGCGGATGCTGATGATCCGCAAATGGCGATTGCCCAAAAGATCGCGGGCATCATCGATCACGCTACGCGATGCATTGACGACAACCGTTTTGCCATTTGCGACATCGCGGCGGACATGCCCGGGAATGCCATAACACAGGTTATGCGCCCGCCAACTCAGCAGGAAGGCACCCTGTTTTGCCATTGAACTGAAATCTTCGGCGCGGATCGGAATATGGATTTCACCGGCGCAACCGGCCGGGCGGGTAATGCAACGACGGGGAAACAGAATGGTTTCATCATCGTGCAGCCGCGCCCGGGCGGCATCTAGCAACGTATCCTTGCCAACCCCACTGGGGCCGACGACAAGGATCAGTAATCCTTGTTCTGACCCGCCAAGTGCGAATTCAGTATCGAGGGCATGGTGCCCGGTCATGATACGCGTGTTCCCAAACGCCAGACACCGCGCACAATCGGATGATGTGGTGAAGGGTGCACCCGGATCATGTCGCCACGTTTGCCAATTGCGATTTCACCCCGGTCGTCCAGGCCGACTTGTTTGGCGGGTGTCAGGGTGACAGTACGAATAGCCCGCGGAAGATCATAGGCCTCGAATTCGTCAAACAGCTTCATCGCACCATGCAGCATACTGTGCGGCACATAGTCACTTGAAATGATGTCAAGATAACCCTGCTTGGCCAGATCACCTGCGGCGACATTGCCACTGTGCGATCCGCCGCGCACAAGGTTCGGTCCGCCCATCATCACACCAAGCCCACCTTCATGCGATGCCTTTGCGGCCTCAAGCGTGGTCGGGAATTCGGCCACGGTCATTTGATCGGCGACGGCCTCTGCAACATGGGCATTGGTGGCATCATCGTGGCTTGCCAATGCAAGGCCGCGGTTGTGGGCGACTTCGACAACATGGCGGCGATGTTTGACGGAATACAGTTCTGCATCGCGTTTGCGCGTGGCGACGAATTTGCGCATTTCTTCGTCAGACAGGCCATATTTCCCCTGATAATAGGTGTAATAGGCATCCATGCTGACGAACTGGCGCTGACCGGGTGTGTGATCCATCACCGATAACATCCGCACCAATGGAATATCGACCAGTTTGCCTAACGCGTCGATCATGCCGGGATAGGATGTTTCGCACCGCAAATGCAGTTTGTGATCAGCGCGTAAAAGATCGTTGTCCTGCGCGTGGCCAAGGGCTTCGACCGTTTCAACCAGTCGCACGATGCGCTCAGACCCTTCGTTGACATCGCCAATCGATACCGCATCAAAAACGGTGGTGATCCCGGCGCTGGCAACCTGATTGTCATGGGCAATTACGGCGGCTGTTGCGGGCCAACGGGTTTTAGGGCGCGGGGTCAGGTGTTTTTCAAGATTGTCGGTATGAAGTTCCACCAGACCCGGCATCAAATAATCGCCAGCCAAATTTTCGGCACCCGACAGGTTTGATGGGCGATCAGAAATATCTGTAATAATGCCATCGCGAATTTGAACGGCACCGTCGATAACATCATTGGCCAGGACGATTTTGGCGTTGGTAAAAATCTGTTCAGTCATTGGCCCCAACCTTGAACGATGTCACATCAAATGATCCGGTACAGACCGCATCGCGGGTATCGTGATCGTGGAAAATACCGGCAATTGCCGCGCCGCGCGATTTGGCTTCGTCTATTAACGCCAGAACCGTGGCACGATTTTGAACATCAAGCGAAGCGGTCGGTTCATCCAGCAGCATGATCGGGTAATCGGCGATAAAACCGCGCGCAATATTCACGCGTTGTTGTTCGCCGCCCGAAAAGGTCAGGGGCGAAAGTTGCCACAGACGTTCCGGGATGCGCAAGCGGGTTAAAAGATCCCGGGCCTTTTCCTTGGCTGCGTCACGTGCGGTTCCCAATGCGATCAAGGGTTCGGCAACGATTTCAAGGGTCGGTACACGTGGAATAACCCGCAGGAACTGACTGACATAACCCATGGTGCGTTTGCGCATATCAAGGATCGCATGCGGGCTGGCGGTGGTAATATCAAGCCATGTGCCGTCATGGAACACGTTGATCGATCCGCTTGAACACGTGTAATTGGCATAAAGCATCCGCATGAAGGTACTTTTTCCCGATCCGGATTCCCCGGTCAACGCGATGCATTCACCGGAATTCAGGTGAAATTCGACCCCTTCGAAAACCGGGATGGTAACGCTGCCTTGCGTATGCAGGGTAAAGGCCTTGGCGACATTTTCGACATGAAGCATTTCAGACATTTCAATCGCCCTAATTCTGCAGGATGGAAGAAGCAAGCAACTGCGTATAGGCATGCTGTGGATCATCAAGTACCTGATCGGTCAGGCCGCTTTCGATCACAGCACCACCCTGCATCACCATCAAACGATGTGACAGCAACCGGGCAACCGCCAGATCGTGGGTGACGATGATCACCGCCAGATTAAGATCGTGAACCAGCCCGCGCAGCAGATCGAGCAAACGTGCCTGAACGGAAACATCCAGGCCACCCGTGGGTTCGTCCATGAAGACGAGGCGCGGGCTGGTTACGAGGTTACGCGCAATCTGCAAACGTTGCTGCATACCGCCCGAAAAAGTCGATGGCAGATCATCAAGGCGTTCTTCGGCGATTTCGACCTTGCCCAGCCAATTTCCGGCTGCGGCGCGGATGTTGCCATAATGGCGATCCCCAACCGCCATCAGACGTTCGCCGATATTGGCCCCGGCACTGACATTCATGCGTAATCCATCGCGGGCATTTTGATGGACAAAGGCCCAGTCGGTCCGCATCAAAAGACGACGCTGGGCTTCGGATATTTGATAAACATCGCGAATGCCATCAATGCGGGTGTGATATTCAACCACACCTTTGGTCGGTTCCTGCTGGGCGGAAATGCTGCGCAGCAAAGTTGACTTGCCGGAGCCAGATTCCCCCACAATGCCAAGGACCTCGCCGGGGCGAAGATCAAAACTGACGTTGCGGCAACCGACCCGGTCGCCATACATCATGGTCAGGTCGGAAACGCGCAGAAGCGGTGTATTATTCTGGGTCATTATTCTGCTGCCTTTCCGCCAAGGGGCTGGTCATGGTGTTGCGGGCCGCGATGCCCGGCATCTTGTCGCTCAGTGCAATAATCAGTGTCTGAACACACAAACATCCGGTTGCCTTTGTCATCAAGAATGACTTCGTCAAGATAGCTGTCGGTGGCGCCGCACATGCCGCATTCGTCGTCCCAGCTTTGCACCGAAAACGGATGATCTTCGAAATCAAGGCTTTCGACCCGCGTAAACGGTGGCAGGGCATAAATGCGTTTTTCGCGACCAGCCCCAAAAAGCTGAAGGGCGGGCATCATATTCATTTTTGGATTGTCGAATTTCGGCGTTGGGGATGGATCCATGACATAGCGACCATCGACCATTACCGGATAGGCATAGGTGGTGGCGATATGGCCGTGACGTGAAATGTCTTCATACAGTTTCACATGCATCAGGCCGTATTCTTCAAGCGCATGCATTTTGCGGGTTTCGGTTTCGCGTGGCTCCAAAAAGCGCAGCGGTTCGGGGATCGGCACCTGATAGACAAGGATCTGATCGTCACGCAGCGGTTTTTCGGGGATGCGGTGCCGGGTCTGAATGATGGATGCCTCGGCGGTTTTTTCGGTTGTGGCAACGCCTGCGGTCTTGGCAAAGAACTGGCGGATCGACACGGCGTTCGTGGTGTCATCCGCGCCCTGATCGATAACTTTCAACGTGTCATCCGGGCCAATGACGGCGGCGGTGACCTGAACCCCACCCGTACCCCAGCCATAGGGCATTGGCATCTCACGCCCGGCGAATGGGACCTGATAGCCGGGGATTGCCACGGCTTTAAGCAAGGCACGCCGGATCATGCGTTTGGTTTGTTCATCCAAATAGGCAAAGTTATAGGCTGCACCGGTTTCGGTGTTTTGGCTGGTTTGTGTGTTTTCCATGCCGGTTACTCCGCCGCTTTGGTTTCGGGGGTCGATTGGGCGCGGGCTTCAATTTCCTTGCGCATGCGGCGCACTAATTCCAGTTCACCCTGAAAATCGACATAATGGGGCAGCTTGATATGTTCGACGAAGCCGGTCGCCTGTACATTATCGCTGTGTTCCATGATGAATTCTTCGTCCTGAGCCGGGCCCATGATTTGTTCACCCATTTCGCGTGCGCGCATAGCACGATCCACGAGGGCCATTGAAATCGCCTTGCGTTCGCTTTGGCCGAAAACCAGCCCATAGCCGCGGGTAAATTGCGGCGGCTTGATTTTCGATCCTTGGAACTTGTTGACGGTTTCGCATTCGGTGATGTCGATATCGCCAATATCAATGGCAAAACCCAGTTCTTCGGGTTCGATTTCAACCGCGACCTTGCCGTAACGGATTTCACCGACAAAGGCATGGCTATTGGCATAGCCGCGCTGGGTCGAATAACCCATCGACAGGATAAATCCTTCGTCGCCACGTGCGAGATTTTGCAGGCGTAAATCACGACCGGCCGGGAAGGTAACCGGTTCACGGGTTAAATCGGCGACTGGTGCGTCGTCGTTATCGGCAGATGCCGGTTCGTCCTGAATAAGGCCCTCGTAATTCAGAAGATCGTCCAGAACACGTGGCATGGTGTCGTCAACTGGTTGATCACCTTGGGCGGCTTCGGGCGGGGTTTGCCCATTGGCCATCAAGGTGAAGTCCAACAGACGATGGGTGTAATCAAATGTCGGGCCCAATATCTGACCGCCCGGCAAATCCTTGAACGTTGCCGAAATGCGCCGTTCGATATCCATTTTGCCGGTTTCAATCGGTTTGGAAAACGCAAAACGCGGCAATGTTGTGCGATAGGCCCGGATCAGAAAGATCGCCTCGATCAAATCGCCGCGTGCCTGTTTAATCGCAAGGGCGGCAAGGTCACGATCAAACAGCGATCCTTCGGACATGACACGCGCCACTGACAGCGATAATTGCTGTTCGATCTGATCGGTCTCGATTTCGGGGGTTTCGGTATTGCCACGGCGCTTTTCGGCAAGCAGCCGGTGGGCATTGTTGATGGCACGTTCGCCACCTTTGACAGCAACATACATGGTTATTTTACCTCGATCCGGGTGGTGCGCGGCAGGGCGGCAATCTGATGCGGGCTTGCGAAAATTACATCGACCCCGCATGGAAACAGGGTGGTGTTTTCGCGGCGCCATGTATGGAAGGCGGCCGGTAAGCCAGCCACCGAAAGCATGTGTGTTTCCTTGATGCCCGGTCCGGTCAGGATCATGTCGGGATGGTCAGATATCGCATCGACCATAAAGACGACCGTCGCCGATTGATCGGGGTATTCGGCATTGCCAACGGCAAGGCGGGACAAGAATGACAAATCATCGTCAAGACGGGCAAAGGCGAAATCGGCCTTTGCGGCATCGTCAACAATCGGGCAACCACAATGGAATTTCAAATGGGTGATTGCTGCGCCGCTTATACAGGCAGGTGACAGCCAAACCGGTGTATCCATGTCGATCATTGCAAGGGCAAAGGCGGTGGCCGTTTCGTTTAGCCCGTCCGGTGCGGCGATGCTGATTGGCAGATTGTAAATGTTGCCGGGGCGCGACATGGCATCAAGAACCGTGCGGAAAACGGCATTGGATTGAAATGCGTCATGCTCGAAACCCGGAAGCAGATCTGGTGCGATGCCAGACGTGGTATGTGGGGCGGTCATTCGTCTTCTCCGCGGACTAGGGTAAAGAAATCGACTTTGGTGGCGGCGATCTTGCGGGCATGATCGCGTTTGACGACGGCCTGTTTTTGCGCAAGGTCATCGATAAAGGATTGCGCCGCCCCATCGCGCAGCATCACGGCATCAAACAGGGCGGCATATTCCGCCTGTGTGCGGTCGCGCCCTTTGACATAGGCGTGGCCAATCGTGCCATCCGCAAGTGTGACTGAGCATCGCGTCACCGTCATTTCGCCCAGATTGAAGCGCTGCCCCGCACCCCCGGCACGCCCACGAACCATCACCATGCCGATCTGTGGTGCGCGCAAGGTTTGCCATGCAACATCGGCGTAATTGCCCTGCCAGTGGGTCGCCAGTGTATTGCAATCGGTACGCGCCAGAATGCTCATCCAGTATTTGCGGGCGGCGGTGGCAGCATCGATTTCTGGCTCGGTTTGATTTTTAGCGTTCTGATTCTGACCGTGTTGGCTTTGGCCGGTTGCGCTTTGTGGGGCGGTCTGCGCCGTCATATGTCTGATCCTTTTTCATGGATGTCGACAAATTCATAATTTGTCTAGACGTCTATACCTATTGACGTTATAAGACGATCTCGCCGTCTTGGCAAAGGTCTTGCGGTGAAAGTTTTGTGAAAGGGGATGAGGATGGATTGGGAGCCGGGGCTATCTATTTGGAAGCAAATAGAAAAACTGCTTCTGAGCGATATTGCTGACGGGGTCTTTGCGCCGGGTGATAAAATGCCGACAGAGATGGAGCTGGTCCGCCGATTCGGGGTCAACCGCCATACAGTGCGACGCGCCATGGCAGCCCTTGTTGACGCGAACGTGGTCCGCGTCGAACAGGGGCGTGGTGCCTTTGTGCAGGAACAGATTCTTGATTATCCGCTTGGCAGCAAGACCCGATTTTCACAGATTGTATCGGGGCGGCATCGTTTGCCTGACAAGCGGCTGATTTCTTCTGAAATATTAAAGGCCAATGCCAATATCGCCCAGTTTCTTGATGTCAAACCGGGCACGCGTGTGATCGAACTGTTTTCTGTATCCGAGGCTGATGGCATTCCGCTCGCCGTCGCCACCAGTTATTTGCCGGTCGCCCGGTTTGAGGGGATTGTTGAAATATTCACCCAAACCAAGTCACTGACCGAGGCATTCAAACATTTCGGGATTGACGATTACAGCCGCAAAACCACCCGCATTAGCGCGCAATTGCCGTCATCACGCGTTGCCAGCCTGTTAAAACAGGCCAAAAACCGGCCGGTTATTTCAACAGAAAGTGTGGATGTTGATGCATCTGGCGTTCCCATCGAATACGGGATCACCGCCTTTTCAAGCGACCGGGTACAGTTGATTGTTGAATAGGGGCTGATGCGAAATCAGCTTTGCGGTTTTCGGCACCAGAATTGATACATCCCGGCAAATGTTGACGGGTTTTTTTGTTCATAGGCATGCCAATTTTTCAGTCGATCACCTTTATCGCCTTGGTTGATTGCGTTTCTTTGGCGATTGAATTTTTGGGATTCCGTGGTTTCAAAATCAATGAATTCCAACCCCAGATCCGTCAAGCATTGTTCGATTTGCAGCAGTGTAAATCGGTGTTCCTGTATGTGAAAAATCAGGTCCCGGCAATCGCTTAAGCTAAAGAAATCAGTACTATCAAGCAGGGTGTTTTTGGCTTCGCTATCTGATGCTAAAATATCTTGGCGACATTGGCGGATATCATCTGCGGTGGATTTATACCCTTGTTTGGCAATGAAATCGCGTGCTTGCACAATGGCTTTGCGGCCGATTTCGCTATAAAGCGCAATTTTCATCAATCCACCGGGCTTCAGCATATGGCAAAGAACCTGCCATCCGGCCATTGGGTCGTCCATATGGTGCAAAACACCGCCGCATTCGATCAGGTCAAACTGGCGATTTAGCTCGTTAAGTTTAAGAATATCTGCCTGCCCATAGGTCAGATTTGTCAAACCAAGTTGTTCGGTCTTGCGGCGCGCATAACTTAGGCTTGAAAGGCTAAGGTCGACGGCCAGAATAGTCACATCCTTAAACCGTGAGGCAACATCAATACTGTGCTTTCCCGTACCGCAACCCGCGATAAGGATTTGCGGATGTGCCGGGCTTTGATAATCGCCAAGGTCCATCATCAGCGGATAGGATTTTAAGGTTTCATCGATTGGCTTGGGCGTTTCGACCAGTGTGGTGTGGTTCCATCGCGGATAGGGGTTTTCTTCGTATTGGGACTGGACGGCTTGGGAGATGTCGTCGTCAATACCAGTTAATTGCGGGATCTGATCGCGCAGATAGCGTTCCTGATTGGGCTCGTGGAATTGCTGTTCAAACAATGATTTCAGATGGTTTGGCAGGTTTTTCCGCGAAAGACGTTCCGCCCACTCATATTCGTAAAGTGGCTTGTAACAGGCCAATATGGCCGGGATTTCCATGTTGAAATCCTTGTCTGCCATTACATCGTCGTATAGTTGTTGATCAAGTTCTGCGACTTTTGTGCGTTCTGCATCTGTCAACGCATAGACATATTCGTTGTTAAAGCATTGGGCTGCTAATGCTGCGATCAGCGGAACATAAAAGCCGGATTTCCCACCGTCTTTAAACAGCATGATCTGGCGAAGGGACGTCAATGTCCGTTCAAAGCGCAAATTCGACAGCGGATGGGCTTTCAGGGCCTGTAGAAAAAGCGGTTGTCCCTGAAGCGTATCAAGATCAGCGGGATTAAGCTTTTCAACCGAACCCGCTGCATTTGAAATCCGTTCGACGGCTGTATTGAACTTATCTTTATGAATCAGAACGGCCAGTGTGGCTTTGGCGGCACTACGGGGATTGATTTGATTGCAATTTAAAACGTCACTTAATGCAGATTCCAGCGCGTTATTGGTGCTGGTAAAAACACAACTTTCAATCGTGGTAGCAAAACAGGAAAGATGACGCCGGACACCGGCCTGAAGGCTTATGGCCTGAAGATGATGTTGCAGGGCTTTGCCGGGTTGGCCAACAAGATTAAGGGCAACCGCCAGATCAGTATGCAGGTCGGCATCATTTGGCATAAGACGCAACGCACGCGCATATAAATCAATGGCTTCGTCGGTTTTCCCGATATGGACGTAAAGTTTTGCAAGCCCCCTGAGCGATGCCAAATGGTCAGAGTTATGACCAAGGACAATTTCGAAATGACGGATTGCTTCATCGGTGCAGTTCTGGTTGCCCAGAATTGCGGCAAGGTTGCTGTGAGAGCCGGTGTGATCGGGCTGCAAGGTGATGGCTTGGCGGAAATGGTGTTCCGCATCGCTGATCATGCTTAATTCAATAAGCGCTACGCCAAGATTGCTGTGTACTGTCGCATTGTTTGGGTTGTGGTGTATTGAACTGCGCATCAGGTCAACAGCTTTGCGATGATCCCCGTTCTGATAATGACACAGACCGCTTAAATGCAATGCATCGGGTTGATTGGGGATTTGTCTTAGGATGTCGTCATAAAGGTTCAGGGCGGCGGGGATTTTTCCATTGGTTTGGTATTGAAGTCCCAATTGCAATGCTTGGGCAAGCGTTGCTGTGTTTTTGCCTGTTTCGCCGCTTTGAACCATTTGCTTTACCCTTAAACACCGTTGGATATGATTTTATAACATATTCCGAACCGGTTAATATTCTCGTCCCGCGCGGGTCTTATAAACCGGGAAGCCAAGCTTGAAGCGAATGGAGCAGGCGCGTAAGCCAAATGCACACAGGAAGGCAATCAGCGCGACCGGTGCCCGCGGCAGGGTAAGGATATCGGTGCCGACGACATAGATCGATGCCCCAAGCAACGCACAACTGATATAGATTTCCGGGCGTAATATAAGCGGGATTTCGTTACACACCACATCGCGAACCATGCCGCCAAATGTGGCGGTTATGGTGCCAAGGATGATCGCAACAAGTGGCGATACGCCAAGGTTAAGACCAATTGCCGCCCCGGTAACGCCAAACATCGCAAGACCAAGCGCATCAAGCCAGATCAGCGCGATATATCGCCGTTCGACCAGATGGGCGGTGAAATAGGTAAAGACCGCACTGCCAATGCAGGTAATCACCCAGGCTGGGTCACGGATCCAGAAAACCGGTGTGGCGCCGGTAATCACATCGCGGACCGTGCCGCCACCGATGCCGGTAAAAGTTGCAATCAGAATGAAGCCGACAATATCCATCTGACGCCGTGATGCTTCGAGCGCGCCGGTCACCGCAAAAACCGCAACGCCGGTCAGTTCAAGCCAATAGATGATTTGGGTAATGGTCATTACATCTTTTTCATTGCTGTTTCGATGGCAGGCGTGACAGGGCGGAAATGACGGGAAAAATATGATTAACCGCCTGATATTTTATTAAAATACTTGCGGGCCCCGGTTTTGCATATGTTGGACGTTGTCATGCCAAACGGAAGACGAACCGGGTAAATGTTTTGCATGGCCGGGCTTAAAAATTCGTGCACGCGCTCTTATATGGCCATCAGCAACAACGTCCATACAAATGACGGCATAAGCACCGCCAACACATGAACTGCTGTATGCCAATAAGGGTGAGGATCGACTTTGAAAAGTCTTTCGGGGGTCGGTATTCGTATCCAGATCGCATTGGCGACGGCGGTGCTTGTCGTTGCTCTGGCTGGTGCCATGAGCTATGTCATCGGACAAAGATCAACTAACGATCTGATGAAGCAGATCGGGACTGGCATGTCCGATATTGCCTTGCAAATGGCCGATGAACTTGACCGCACCATGTGGACACATCGTGGCGAGGTTGCAGTTTTTAGCACCCTTCGTGCCTTGCGCAATCTTGATGATATTGATCAGGTCAATGTCCTTATCAGTCGGTTGCAGCATGAATTGTCGATCTTTACCTGGATTGGTGTTCTTGATGCCGAGGGAAATGTCGTGGCGGCGACCGGTGATATTTTATTAGGCAAAAATATTTCGGCTCGACCAATCTATCAATATGGCAGCAAGGAAGTGTTCATCGGTGATGTTCATGACGCAAAACTATTGGCCAAGGAATTCCCCACCCCGACCGGCGAGCCCTTGCAGTTTGTTGATATTGCCGCACCGCTGTTAAACGATGCCGGGCATTTCAATGGTGTTCTGGCGACTCATCTTAGTTGGGAATGGGCAAATATCGTCCGACGCAGTCTGTTTTCCGGTCTGGGATTGCATCGTAATGTTGATATTTTTGTCATTAGTGCAAATGGCACAATCTTGCTGGCGCCCGATATTGTGATGAGGGGGCAAACGCTTGAACTTGATATTTTTGATGAAGCTCGGAAATCTCATGTCGGTTGGAAAATTGCAGAATGGCCCGATGGTAAGGATTACCTGACCGGGTTTGGCCCCGCAGACGGCCATCTTGATTATGCCGGACTTGGGTGGTCGGTTCTGGCTCGTCAGAACGTGGAAACGGCTTTAACGCCTGTGACCGAATTGCGAACTGATATTCTGGGAGTTGGGCTTGGCCTTGCGGCTTTGTTCAGTCTGATTGCCTGGTGGGGGGCGGGCTATGTTGTTGGCCCGTTGGTAAAAATCGCCCATGCCGCCAGACAGCTCAAACGCGGCGAAATTGACAACTTGCCGGACGTAACAGGCGCGCGTGAGATTAATATTCTGTCGCATAGTTTGCGCAGTTTGGTGATCAAGTTAACCGAAAAGGACACTGCCCTTGGCGAGATGAAGCATATCGCGCATCACGATCCGCTTACCGGGTTGGGCAATCGGCTGGCGCTGGATGTTTATTTGGAACATGCATTGGCACAAGCCAATCGCCAGCGTAGCAGATTGGGTATTCTTGCCCTTGATCTTGATGATTTCAAGTTGATCAATGATCGGCTGGGGCATGCCGCTGGGGATGAAGTTTTGTGTGAAGTTGCTCGCCGGTTGCGCCGATGTGTGCGCGGTGGTGATCTGGCCGCACGTATCGGTGGGGACGAAATGGTTATTGTTGCCCATTTGGGCGACGGTGGCGAACAGGAAGTGCGTGTGTTTGCCGAACGCATTCTTGGTGACATTGTGATGCCATTCATCACGGGCGGTCATCGTGCGTCGATCAATGTCAGTATAGGCATTGGCATTTATCCCGAACACGCCATGTCAGCAGACACTCTGTTGGAAAAAGCAGACCAAGCGCTTTATGTGGCGAAAAGCAAGGGCAAGCATTGTTACGTGATCTATGGTGAGGAACAGCGCAACCAAAATTCCGGTTCACGCGCCTAAGGCGGTGTTGCCGTAATATTCTTTGTTGGGTACTCAAATACTTGACTTGGCGGGCATTGCTGCGCATTAAGCAAAACATGACCATTTCATCAGAAACCGAACTGGAACATTTGCGCCGTATTGGACGGATTTGCGCGCGCGCCCGCGATGTGATGGGTGCGGCAGCAGTTGTTGGCATAACAACTGCTGAACTTGATGCCATTGGCCGCAAAATCCTTGAAGATGCTGGGGCGATATCTGCACCCGAAAGTCAGTATGATTTTCCCGGGGCAACCTGCATCAGTGTGAACGAAGAAGTTGCCCATGGCATTCCCGGTGATCGGGTTCTGGCCGATGGTGATTTGATCAATATCGATGTGTCAGCCTCACTCGAGGGCTATTTTTCCGATACTGGAGCCAGTTTTATTGTCGGAACGCCGCGCCCGGAAATCGAAAAGCTGTGTTTTGATGGCAAAAAGGCAATGTGGGCGGGGATCAAGGTTGTGCGCGACAAGGCCCCGATCCGTGAAATTGGGCTTCGGATCGAAAATTTTGCCAACAAGGGTGGTTATAGCCTGATTAAAAACCTTGCCAGTCATGGCATTGGAAAATCATTGCACGAACATCCCCATACCATCCCGACATGGGATGACCCACAGGAACGTCGGTCCCTTAAAAAGGGGCAGGTGATCACGATTGAACCGTTCCTGTCCTATGGCGCGAATTGGGCGCTTGAGGGTGAGGATGGTTGGACGCTTCTTGCCGATACCGGTGCGCCCACGGTGCAATACGAACATACCCTTGTGGTAACACCGCGCGGCCACGAGATCATGACCCTGAGCGCCTAGATCGTGGATCCGCGTTTTTATAGCGCGCTGCATCTCCAAATATGAAAAGGCCGTCCGAAATCATCCGGACGGCCTTTTGATTCATGGTTTGATGCCACTCGCCTTGCGAGCAATCAGGCGCCGTATCGGGCCTTGGCTTCGCGGCGGCGTGCATGCAGAACCGGTTCGGTATAGCCGTTTGGCTGTTCGCGACCCTTGAACACCAGATCACAGGCCGCGGCAAAGGCAACGCTGTCATCGAAATTCGGGGCCATGTTGCGGTATTCCGGGTCGCCTTCATTTTGCTTGTCGACGGTGGCGGCCATGCGCTTCATGGTTTCCATCACTTGTTCTTTGCTGCAAAGCCCGTGATGGAGCCAGTTGGCAATGTGCTGGCTGGAAATACGAAGCGTTGCCCGGTCTTCCATCAGGCCGACATTATTAATGTCGGGTACTTTGGAACAGCCAACCCCGCTATCGATCCAGCGAACAACATAGCCAAGGATGCCTTGGGCGTTGTTATCAAGTTCAGCCTGGATTTCGCTTGGCATCGGATTGATGTCGCCAAGGCGCGGGATCGACAGGATATCATCAAGGCTGGCGCGGTCACGCTTGCCGATTTCGTCCTGAACCGCACGAACATCAATCTGATGATAATGCATGGCATGCAAGGTCGCGGCGGTTGGCGATGGAACCCATGCGCAATTTGCCCCGGCTTTTGGATGGCCGATTTTGGCGGTCATCATTTCGGCCATACGGTCCGGTTTGGCCCACATACCTTTGCCGATCTGGGCAATGCCTTTCATGCCGCATTCAAGGCCGACATCGACATTCCAGTTTTCATAGGCTGAAATCCAGTACTGGTCTTTCATCGCTTCCTTGCGAACGACCGGGCCTGCTTCCATGCTGGTGTGGATTTCATCGCCAGTGCGATCAAGGAACCCGGTGTTGATGAAAACAACACGCTCCTGTGCTGCACGGATGCATTCCTTAAGGTTCACCGTCGTGCGGCGTTCCTCGTCCATAATGCCAACCTTAAGGGTGTTTTCAGGCACTTCGATTGCCTTTTCGACAAAGGCAAACAGATCGCTGGTCAACTGGACTTCTTCGGGGCCGTGCATTTTCGGTTTAACAATATAGACGCTGCCATGACGGGAATTTGAAAGCTCGTTCTTGCCTTCGACGTCATGCTTGGCGATCAAACCGGTGATCATCGCATCCATGAAACCTTCGGGTACTTCATTGCCTTTGGCATCAAGGATGGCATCGGATGTCATCAGATGGCCGACATTGCGCACCAGCATCAGGCTGCGTCCGGGCAGGACGACATCGTTGCCATCAAACCCCTGATAGGTCCGGTCCGGGTTCAGACGGCGCGTGACTGTCTTGCCACCTTTCTCGAAGCTTTCGGAAAGCGTACCTTTCATCAGGCCAAGCCAGTTGCGATAGACAACAACTTTGTCCTCGGCATCGACGGCGGCGACAGAATCTTCGCAATCCTGAATGGTTGTCAGGGCGGATTCCATGATCACATCACAAACGCCCGCGGCATGGGTTTTGCCAATCGGGTGGGATGGATCAATCCGAATTTCGAGATGCAGGCCATGATTGCGCAGTAAGATTTCTGAAAGTGCACCGTCTTTTTCATTATAACCGATGAATTGCGACGGCTGTGCAAGCGAGGTTTCAGATCCGTCCGAAAGGGTCACAATCAGTGTCCACCAGCCAGAACCATCTTCGCGAACTTCGTATTTGGTGACGTCGGCATGATTGCCATTGGCAAGTGGCGTTGCCTGATCAAGGAATTTAGCGGCATAGGCAACAACCGCAGCACCGCGCTTGGCGTTAAAGCCTGCGGTCTTTTCCTTGCCGTCTTCGTCATCAATGACATCGGTGCCATAGAGTGCGTCATACAGGCTGCCCCAGCGCGCATTTGCAGCGTTCAGGGCATAACGTGCATTCATCACCGGCACAACAAGCTGCGGACCGGCAACGCGGGCGACTTCGGGATCGACATTGGTGGTCGAAATATAAAAGTCTTCGCCCTCGGGCAGGAGATAGCCAATTTCGGTCAGGAATTCCTTATAGGCAACCGGGTCACGGGCCTGATCCTGACGCGATAAATGCCAATCGTCGATTTTGGCCTGCAATTCGTCGCGCTTTGCCAGCAATGCCTGGTTACGTGGACCCAGCTCGGTCACGAGCTTTTCAAACGATGCCCAGAACTGATCGGCCGAAAGACCGGTGCCGGGGATGATTTCGTTGGCAATCAGATCATGCAGAACCGTTGCGATCTGAAGGCCGCCTTTTTTGATGCGTTGGGTCATATTTCCTCTCGACAGGCTTGGGTCTTGCGCAAGGCCGGATGTGACCGGACGCATATGTTTGTCACAACATATGGGCTGGATGCGGGCCGGGTCCACAGGCGGTTTCAAATTTATGGGATGTTTTCCATATTGTGGAAACAATCCCGAAGCCGGTAAATTCAGTGCTGAGCGCTGTCATACAGGTGTAGCACTGTGTGGTTATAGGTCCTGACCCTAGCGTTTGTTGTCGTTCGGGTCTGTGATGCCTGCGTTGATATTCATCATATCGCTGGTTTGCGCGTCACAGGTTTCTGTTTCTGGATGGGCAATATCACCGGCCCGATCACTAGCAACAGATTCACTGCCATCAGTCTCTTCAATAATGTCATCCGTGATCGGGGACATTTCAAGTGCCATAGGGGTTGTCCGCGGCACGGCAACGAAATGCCCCTGTTCCGCGATTGTGATGCTACGGCCAAAGCCTGCGCGATATATCGCAAAGCTTCCGACCAATACGCCGACAATCGAAAACAGTACCGGCATGGCCCATGGTCCGAAATGGCCAATGGCAAGTGACCCGATGATTGGCCCGGTTGCGGCAGTGGCCCCGTAAATGATCAAAAGACCACCCGATGCTGATACGATCTGATCCGGTTCAAGGTAGTCGTTCACATAGGCAACCGACAGGCCGTAAATCGGCATGATGAACACGCCAATGATACCGCCCCAGATGGTCAGGTTATTGCGGACAATTTCCGGTGCGATCAGGGGAAAGGCCCCGCTGATCGCAAGGCCGATCAACACGGCAATCATCACGTATTGGCGTGGGACAATGTCGGAAAGGCGGCCAATCGGCCACTGCATGATCATGCCGCCAAAAATGACAAAGGCCATGAAACTGGCAACGTCATTGGTCGCAAGGCCAAGTTCGGCAGCAAAGATTGGTCCAACACCGTAAATGGCGCCAGACAGGAACCCGCTGCCAGCGGCGGCAACAAAGCCAAGTGGGGAAATACTATACAAGCGGCGGAACTTCATGCGTTCGCCACTGACGGCGGCGGGCGGTGGTTGTCGCGTCAGGGCAATTGGCACCAGAGACAAAGACAAAAGAACCGATGCAAGTGTAAACAGTTCAAAGCTGCGAATCGGGGAAACGTTCAATAACAACTGCCCAATCGCCAACCCGGCCAGCGATACGGTCATATAGGCGGCAATCATGCTGCCGCGTGACTTGTTGTCGACCTGCTCGTTCAGCCAGCTTTCAATCACCAGATAAAGTGCCGAAACGCACAGACCGGTCATCGCGCGGAACAACGACCATGTCAGGGGATCGACAAAAACGGCATGTAAAAGTGTAATTGCCGACCCGGTCGATGCCAGGGCCGCAAAGGTGCGGATATGACCAACCCGGTTCACAAGCCCGGCGCCCCAGATGATGCCGCCGATAAAACCGGCATAATAGGATGCCATGATGATACCGGTATAAATCGGTGCAAATCCCTCGGCCGAGGCACGCAGTGCCAGCAACGAGGATTGCAAGGATGCCCCGGTATTAAGCGTGAAGGCTGCAAACAGTGTTGCAGACAATGCAATAAGTAGGGCAACCGGCGAACGCGGCATCGAATCCTCGCGGTGGTATGGCGTTACAGGCACTACCCTGCGCAAAGGTCTGGAACCCTGTCAATCTTTACAAGGTGCTGATACGAAAGGCGTTGTGGCATGTAAGGGGCATCTGACGGATCGAACGTTGCGGTAACTATAATGTTCCCGTGAAATGCGCAGATTGCTTTAGAACCAAAGCTCTGCCGCGAATAGCACGGGTTTTGCGCAACTGCTATGTAAAATTGCGTGAAACTCGGCAGTGCAAAGTCAGGTTTTGCAAATAACCGGCTTGACCTTGGCGTGCTCGATGGGCTCTATGATTTTCAATTGGATACAATTTGCCAAAATCAGCCGGAAAAGAGGCGGGTTTTTGCGTTGATCGCCACCAATGGCCCGATCCGCATCCAAGTTCGGTAATTGCAAACCGACCGGCGTTCGGGACCAGCAAGGGGAGGAAACCTTGAAAATTCTTCGTACAATCGGCGCGATTGCGACCGGTATCATTGCCTTTTCATCCGTGACTGCCGCACAGGCAGAAACCCGTGTGACTCTGAAATCGGCCAAGGCAGCTTCATCTTACTATCAGATGGCCGCCCAATTCGCCGAAGCCATGAAAACCGGCACGGATGGCAACATCATTGTGACCGTCGAAGAAAGTCAGGGATCCGTCCAGAACGTGATGGAAGCATCGGTGCGTCCGGGCAATTACGTTTTCACCAGCCCGCCCGCCCTGATTGGCTTGGCACAGGCTGGCAAGGGGGCCTTTGAAGGGCGCCCGACCGAAAAATTCAACGAAATCCGTGCCCTGTTCCCGATTCCATCGCTGACCATGCATTTTGTTATGCGTGCCGATGCGGGTGTTACCGATTTTGCTGGTCTTGCGGGCAAAACCATCTTGCTGGGCAAGGGATCGTTTGGCGCCAAGGAAGGCGAGAAATATCTTGGTCTGTTTGGTTTGACCGATACGGTTAAATTGGCCGAGGCTGAACTTTCTAACGCGGTTGCCGCCCTTAAAAACGGCCAGATTGACGGGTTTGTAACGGCTGGTTCCTGGCCTGCGCCGAATGTGATCGAAGCCGCAGCGGGAACCGATGTGACCGTTCTGTCGCTTTCTGATGACGAACTTGCCAAAACCAAACGCGATCTGACGGTGATCCCGGCCGGTACTTATAATGGTCAGGACAGTGATATCCGGACTTCATCCTTGTCCGTTGTTGCCTATGCGACGACCCAGATGGATGATGAAACCGCCTATCAGTTGACCAAAACCTATTGGGATCAGAAATCGAAAATGGGCGCAAATGCCGCATGGTGGAAGGGTGTTAGCCAGGACATGCTTGTTAATATCAAAGGCAAAATCCATCCCGGTGCACTGCGTTTTTATGCCGAATCCGGTTTTCCGGTTCGCGATGATCAGCGTTAATCGCAGATCGAAATAGTGTTGATGACAGGCCCGGCAATCTCAGCCGGGCCGTTCTTTATCTGAGACTGACGTTCAGGATGACAATGTCTGCTGTTTCCCGGCCCTTCTGGATTGCGCTTGGCGCGGTTTCCATCGGTTTTCATCTTTGGCTGATTTTTTCCGGGCTTGTGCCCAATCTGATCAGCCGGCCGCTGCATATGGCGCTGGCCTTGCCATGGGCGTTGGTTTTTGTTGCCAAAACACCCCTGCAAAAGATCAGCGGACTGATCCTGACGGTGATCGGACTTGGTGCATGTTTGTGGGTGGCGATCAATCACAGCATGCTGGGCGACCAATACGGGTTCCTGATCGGCAATATGCAGATCGCAATATCCTTTGCTCTTTTACTCATTGTTCTTGAAATGGCGCGCCGTGCGATTGGCTGGCCCTTGCCGATGGTGGCGACAATTGCGTTGCTTTACGGGTTCTATGGCGAATGGGTTCCCGGCGAATTTGGCCATGCCGGATTGCCACTTGAAAGCATGTTGGGCACTCTGACGATTGCCGAAGGCGGCCTTTGGGGCAGCTTGACCGGTGTTTCGGTTAGTATCGTTGCGATCTTTGTGATCTTTGGCGCGATACTTAACGCGGGCGAAGCCGGTCAGGGCTTTATGAATGTTGCCGGTGCGGCGGCGGGCCGTTTGCGCGGTGGTGCGGCCAAGGTTTCGGTGATTTCCTCGGCCTTGTTTGGATCGATTTCCGGGTCGGCATCGGCCAATGTGGCATCCACCGGGGCGATTACTCTTCCGGCGATGACCAAGCTTGGCTATCCCAAACGTCTGGCGGCGGCGGTTGAAGCGGTTGCATCGTCGGGCGGACAGATCATGCCGCCTTTGATGGGGGCGGGTGCCTTTGTCATGGTTGAACTGACCGGGCGTCCCTATGTCGATATCATGGTTGCGGCAATCTTGCCCGCGACCCTGTACTTTCTGGCCGTTTGGGTCGGGATTAATGCTTTTGCCCAGCGATATGACCTGCCGGGTGTCCCTGAACACGATCGGCCTGATACGCGCGCTGTGATTGTGACATCGGCCTTCTTCCTTGTGCCGTTTGGTGTTTTGTTATGGGGCATGTTTGGCGGTGGATATACACCGCAATATGCCGCCTGTCTGGCAATGTTGGCCGGGGCGGTTTTGCTGTTTTTTGACGGTAGATTGCAGTTTGACCTTAAGCGCACAGGTGAACGTTTTACCGAGGTTTGTCTTAGTGCAGGCCGACAGGTATCGATGATTGCTTCGATTATCTTATGTGCATCCATTGTGATCGGGGTTCTGGGCCTGACCGGGCTTGGAGTTAAGATCACATCGCTTTTGTTGTCCGGGTCGGGTGGGATGCTTTGGCCAGCATTGCTGTTAACTGCGTTGGCGTGCCTTATTCTTGGTATGGAAGTTCCGACCACCGCAGCCTATGTGATTTGTGTTTCGGTTGCCGGGCCTGCCTTGATTGAACTGGGGCTTGATCCGCTTCAGGCGCATTTATTTGTGTTCTGGTTTGCCTTGCTTTCGACCATTACCCCGCCAGTTTGCGGGGCGGTGTTTATCGCCGCTGGCATGGTCGAGGAAAACTGGCTTAAGGTTGCGGGCACCGCAATGGCGCTTGGCATTGGGCTTTATATTGTGCCACTGGCGATGGTGGCAAACGGATCACTGATTGATCTTGGGGGGCATCCGCTTTGGGCGATTGCTGCGGGGCTAAAGGTCGCGGTCGGTCTGACGGCGATTTCCTATGGCATTATTTCACCCCGGCACATTGTGACCCGGATCGGATTGGTTACGATAGGCATGATCGCAATTTTTGCGGTGGGGTTCTAAAGATAAAAAAATGGCCGACGATTTTCACGTCGGCCATTTTTATTTTATGTATCGGGTTAAACCCGGCCACTTCGCGGCCCGGCAAAGAACCAGATAATCAGACCAAGAACCGGCAGGACCAGAATCAGAACCGTCCACAGGACTTTTGATCCGGTGCTGGCACCGCTGCCCATTACATTGATAATTGCCCAGATATCGGCAATCAGAATGATCAGTCCAAGAATTCCACCATATTCAAGCATAACCCAACCTCGTTTTTATGTGTCAAAAGACATTCATTCCATTCGGTATTCCTATGACCCAAACGATTGGGATCGAAAGTTGTTCCCGGATAAATTGTTTTCACAATATGGGATCGACCTGTGTCTGGATTGTGGCCGACACTGAATATGTTTTAGGCGACCTGTCCGGCGGACCAGCCTGATGACCAAGCCCATTGGAAATTGAAACCACCAAGATGGCCGGTAACATCGACGACCTCGCCGATGAAATAAAGGCCGGGCACATCGCGACATTCCATGGTTTTTGATGACAGTGCATTGGTATCGACCCCGCCAATCGTGACCTCGGCCGTGCGGTATCCTTCGGATCCCTGTGGCATGACCGACCATTGATTGACGTCAGTGGCAAGGGCGCGCAGGGCCTTGTCGCCAGTTTCGCCAATCGGGCGGTCAAGGCCGTGGCGGGCCGTAATCATTTGCGCCAGACGGTTGGGCAGGATACGCGACAGCACATTATGCACCGCTTGTTTCGGGTTTTCAGATTTGGCCGATTTTAGAACGTCAAACGCGTCTTCTTCGGGATTAAGGTTGACGGTGATCGCATCGCCTTCATCCCAATAGGACGAAATTTGCAGGATCGACGGCCCGCTTAGGCCGCGATGGGTAAACAGCAAGCCTTCGCGGAACTGCTTTTTGTTGCATTGAACAATTGCATCAACCGAAATACCTGAAAGCTGGCCCAGATCGGCCCGCGTGTCGGGATCAAAGGTCAATGGCACAAGGGCCGCGCGTGTGGGCACAATATCAATCCCGAATTGACGGGCAATCTGATAGCCAAAACCGGTTGCGCCGATTTTCGGGATCGACAAACCACCGCAGGCCACCACAAGTGATTGACAGGTCCATTGTGCGCCGGTGCGCGTCGTCACATCAAACCCGGCATCGTCACGCCGGATGATATTGCTGATTTCGGTATTCATGCGTAGCTCGACATCTGCCGCGTCGCATTCATCAAGCAGCATATCAATGATCTGAAAGGATGAGTCATCGCAAAACAGCTGGCCCAGCGTTTTTTCGTGCCAGGCAATGTTATAGTGATTCACCAGTTCAAGGAAATCATACTGGGTGTAACGTTTGAGTGCCGAAACACAGAACCGTTTGTTTTGTGACAGGAAGTTTTCCGGGCTGGCATGCAAATTGGTGAAGTTGCAGCGCCCGCCACCGGAAATCCGGATTTTTTCGGCCGGTTTTTCGGAATGGTCAACAACCACGACGGATCGGCCGCGCTTGCCGGCTTCAATCGCACACATCAGACCGGCGGCACCGGCGCCGATTACAAGGACATCAATCTTCTTCACGCAACAAGGCCAATCTCTTGGGGAAACAGACCTGCCTTATACGAACAAAATGGCACTCTGTCAGCGTTTGTCCGTGGTTGTTGACGTCATGAAATGTTTGCGAGGGATGTCTCAGGCGTAACGTTGCTTGTCGATGCCGGGTTGGCTTGCCGGTAAGGATGTGTCGTCCTCGGTGATTTGACGTTCGGTTGCAACCTGATTGCGGCCCCTTGCCTTGGCAAGATAAAGCGCCTTGTCAGCCCGTTCGATAAAACGCCCCAACGGTTCACCGAGTTCAAATGTACTGGCGCCGATCGATACGGTGACCTGGCCCAGTTCCTGATGGCGGCTGCGGCTGACGACCTTGCGGGTTTCAATGTTGTGCCGGATATGTTCGGCCAATTGACGGGCACAGCCAAGGCCGGTCTTTGGCAGGATGACGGCGAATTCCTCGCCGCCATAACGTGCGGCGGTATCGCGGCCTTTGACATTTTGTTGCAGGGTTTGCGCCATCAGGCGGATGACCTGATCCCCGGCCTGATGGCCATGGGTATCGTTAAAAGTCTTGAAGTGATCAATATCGATCAACAGCAAGCTCAGCGGTTTACCCGATTCCATCGATTGCATGGCGGCATCACGCAATTGCAGGTCAAATGCCTTGCGATTGGCAATCCCGGTGAGCGCGTCGGTCATTGCCTCGCGCTTCATGTCTTCAAGGTCCTGGCGCAGTTTTGAAATTTCGCTCGACGTATGATCAAGACGGGTTTCAAGAATGTGGTTTACGTCTTCAATCTCGCGTGTGGCGCCCAAAAGCGTGGTTAACGCCTGTTCAAGATTGTTGAAATCCTTGTCACCGATATATTCACAAAAATGATCCAGCGCCAGACCATAGGCCCGGGTATCAATCCCGGCATTGCGGACGGTTTCCAGAATGGATGTCAGTTGAATGCGCAGGTCTTCGGAAATCTGGGAAACGATTTCGCGTTCGCGCACATTGTCAAAAAATCGCGCAAACAGATCGCGGCATTGCAATTCGTCAAATTCGCGATGATTGCTGCGCAGGATATCAATCGTTTGCCGCAGGTCGGGTTTCTCTCCGGACAGGTAATTGTAGAAGATCGTGAAGTTGTTGGGATGCGCAACAACGCCCAGCTCGGCCATTAGGGCGAGCGCGGTTTTTGACAACTCCTGTGCCTTATCCGGGCTGGTGGCGTAGTCAACCATGAATACCTGTGCGAATTTCCAAAAAATGTATGTTTGGGTAGTGGCAATATATCGTTACAGTCCAAGAATAACGTTGATTTGGATCATGATTGAATTTGGTTCATAAGGAACCCGACAGAAAATAAAATCGATACAGGGATACAGCGCAATATGACGTTACGGTTCAAGCAGTTCGCCACTTTGGTGTTCATGACAATGGTTGTGTTGATTGCACCACCGGTCACGGCACAGGAGGGGATGGGGGCTGTTTCTGAAAAAACCGAGAACACATCAAGCGATGCTTTTCCACCGGTTGATTATCGCCCGCTTGATCCGGTGGAACGGACTAATTTTCCGCCCCTGATGGAACGTTATGTTTTGGACGAACTGAAGTCTCTGCGTACGGAAATGCAGGGGATGCGTGCTGAATTGTTGCGCGAAGTTGTCAATCGTCAGCTTGAAGCAATCGACAAGGCAATTTCCTATTCTTCGAACACGGTGACTTATTTCTTCTATTTTGTGGCGGCCGTTGGTGCGTTGCTGACCATGCTGGGTTGGCAGTCTTTGCGGGAGCTGAAATCAAGTGTTCGAAATCTTGCGGATACCGAATTGCGCCGTCTGGCTGGCGAATTTGAGGTCCGTCTGAGCACGCTAGAGGACGAATTGCGCGAAAAAAGCATGATGATCAACGATCATCAGCATGAAATTGAACGCACCCAAGCCATCCATGCTTTTTGGCTGCAGGCCGATAAGGTAACCAATCCGCGCTCCAAGATCGAGATCTACGACCAGATTCTTGAACTGTCACCGGGCGATCCGGAAGTCATGGCCTATAAGGCCGATGCCGCCCTGCAACTGGGGGATCGCGATTGGGCGCTTAGCCTGTGTAACCGGCTTCTGGCCGAGGCCCCTGATAATGCCAATGGCTATTACCAGCGTGCCTGTGCCAATGCCGGTCTTGGCTACAAGGAAGCTGCTCTTGCTGATTTGCAGCGTGCGGTCGCCCTTTCCGATGCCATGCGCCAACCGGCCTGGACCGAGGTTGAGTTTGAACCGCTTCGTGATTTGAAAGAGTTTGAGGAAATTCTGGGTGGTCAGGATCGGGCACCAAATTATAACCCGGCCCAGCCCCCAAGCCAGCCCCCATCACCTGGTGAATAGATCACCCGTAATTACCCGGAAAATGGGGGTGGTTTTTGCTCGTTTTGAATGGTGTGGCTGTACGAAAAACCCCCGGCAATATGGATCGCCGGGGGTGAGATCATCAAACCGTCAGGTCGGGTTAACTGGCCAGTTCGTTCCAAAGCGGATGGATCGGCGCAACGTCGTTCTCAATCTCGCTGAACCGGGCATCGCAATCAAAGAAGAAGTTATCAGCAAGGTCGTCATTGACCTGTGAAACTTCGCCAACGATAACCGGGCCCTTGCCTTCTTCACCGTAAAAACGATGCACAAGGGTGCGTGGCAATGTCACGCTTTGTCCGGCTTCAAGCACAACTTTGCCACCAGCGGGCAGAATATTGAGCTTGCCATCGGTTCGGACATGAACATCATTGACCATATCCATTTTGCCATCATCGGTCAGGTTACACAGTTCAATCACCAGATTGCCGCCACCGCGTACAATGATGTCTTCCATTTTGACTTTGTGGTAGTGCCAAGGGCATTCCTGATTTTCACCGACAATCATGATTTTTTCCGCATAGGGCACTTCGCCCGGCTGGCGCAGAATACCATTGCGCAGGCAAAACAGGATCAGGCCGCGTTTTGCAAAATCGCCTTCGCCGTAATCGGTAACATCCCAGCCCATCTGATGGGTTCGGCACCATTTTGCAAGATCGGGGTTTTCGTCCCATTGCGCCGGGGAATAATGCCCCCAAAAAGGTAACTTAAAGGAAATGGATTCGAACAGTTCCTTGGCATGCGTGATATGTGCATTGATATCGGAACGGCGCATGGACGACCTCGTAAAACTTGTGCATGTTTAAAATGATTTGGCCGCGCGATGCGCAGGCGTTGCAGGCTTTTAACATGATAGGTCTTTGAATGCGACTGAATTTGAATGCATTCAATCATGGAGTATTTCGTTCAGTTTCGATCTGAAATGACTGCCCTGATTTTGTCGATATTGTTGCGTCTGATAAACTTTCAAATACAAAAATTCTATGTTCAGCCAAGCAACAATAATCAGGGAAACATCGGCATGTCGTCTTCTTCGGGTTTTGCAAAATTTATCGCCGCCTTGGTGGTCAGTGCCGGTATCGCCGGGGCCGGTTGGTTGGTCGGCAAGGGTTTGTCGGATATGCGCGCTCTTGATCGGTTTGTCACGGTCAAGGGTTTGGCCGAACGCGATGTGATCGCGGATCGTGCGGTTTGGCCGATTACCTATGTTGCAACCGATGATGTGCTGCAAAATGCGCAGGCCAAAATCGAAAGCGATACCACGGCCCTTTTGGCGTTTTTTGACACACACGGCATTACCAAGGACATGACCGAACTTCAAAGCTTGCAGGTGACCGATCAACTGGCGCAATCCTATCGTTCGGGCCCGATTGAAAGCCGGTATATCGTCAGCCAGACGATCCAGGTGCGGACCGATAATGTTGATGCGATCGTCGCGGCAACTCAGGATATCGGCAAACTGTTGCAGGGTGGCATCGTTTTGGGCGGACAGGGCTATAACCCCGGGCCAAGCTTTATGTTCACGAAGCTTAACGACATCAAACCGCAAATGATCGCCGCGGCCACGGCCAACGCGCGTGAAAGTGCCCAGCAATTTGCCATTGATTCCGGTGGGCATTTGGGTGGTATTCGCCGCGCAACCCAGGGATTGTTTCAAATTCTTCCGGCGGATGGCGCGCCTAATATGATGGAAAGCCAGCAGATCAATAAAACCGTGCGCGTCGTCACGACCATGGAATATCTGATCGAGGATTGATCAGGGATATCGCTTGCCCGGTTGACTTGCGCGATAAAAATGCTTCTATGCGCCCCATGGTGCAGCTGATCCTTTTTAATAAGCCGTATGGCGTTTTGACTCAGTTTACCGATCGTGAAAACGGTCGGGCGACTTTGGCTGATTATATCAATCAGCCCGGCGTCTATGCCGCCGGGCGTTTGGACCGTGACAGCGAAGGATTACTGCTGCTGACCGATAACGGGCCGCTTAATGCCGAGATCGCCCATCCGAAATTCAAAAAACCGAAAACCTATTGGGTTCAGGTCGAAGGCGAACCGACGGATGCAGCCTTGGACGCCCTTCGCAATGGGGTTGAGCTGAAAGACGGTATGACCCGCCCGGCGAAGGTGCGTCTGATGGACGAACCAGAAAATCTGTGGCCACGCGATCCCCCGGTGCGGTTTCGCAAATCCGTCCCGACAAGCTGGATTGAACTTAGCATCACCGAAGGCCGCAATCGGCAAGTTCGGCGCATGACGGCGGCGGTGGGGTTTCCGACCTTGCGGTTGATCCGCTATTCTATTGGGGATTGGACGCTTGATGATTTGGTGCCGGGTGATTGGCGCGCGATTGAGGTTTCTGCCCCGGAACCGGGCCCGCTGCGCATCACGCCTTTGCGCAAGGTACCAGAACGTAAACCCCAAGCCCGAAAACCGGGAAACGGTGATAATGTCGTGCGGCCTGCGCAACCACAAAAATCACGCAAATATAAACAGCCGCGCGGTGGCAAGCCGCGCACACCAAAAGGATAAAGGCAAATGCTGAGCTATTTGCACGGCTTTCACGCAGGTAATTTTGCTGATGTTCACAAGCATGCTGCCATGCGGATCATCCTTGATTATCTGTGCACAAAGGAAAAACCATTTTGTGTGATCGATACCCATGCCGGATCAGGATGGTACGATCTTGGCAGCAAGCAATCGGCCAAGACCGGCGAATGGAAAAACGGCATCGCAGCGGTGCAGCAAAAAGCCAATCCACCCAAACAAATGCAGCCTTTCCTTGATCAGATCGCAGCCTTTGATCCAATCGCCAAGGGGCGGGATTATGGCGTGTTTGAAGATGATAATCTAACCGGCCCGTTTTATCCCGGATCGCCCTTTATCATGCGCGAAGTTTTGCGCGATCATGATGAAATGATCCTGATGGAATTGCATCCGCGTGAATATGATTTGCTGGAATACAGTGTTGAACGCGACCCGCGTATTCACCTGCATAAACGTGATGGTTACGAAGGGTTGGTTGGTATGATGCCGCCCGCGATTCGTCGCGGGCTTGTCCTGATGGATCCAAGTTATGACGTCAAACAGGATTACCAAAAAGCGGCAAGTTCAATCAAGCGTGCTTGGGAACGCTGGGAAAATGGCATGTTCATGCTGTGGTATCCGATCCTTGAGGCGGGGTTTGATGCTGAATTGCGCGAAAACTTTACCCAGATCAAGGCCAAGGGCGGCGTGTTGTGCGCGGAACTGTCGACCAATCAGGGCGGTGCCAAAGGGCGCATGCGCGGCACCGGGTTGTTGATCATCAATCCGCCATACGGGTTTGATCAACAGTTTGATGAAATCGGTCAATGGTTGTGTGATGCGGTGAAACTGCCCGGCCCGGCAACGCATCGTACTCAGTGGCTCGTACCGTCGCAGTAACTGGCGCCGAAAACCTGTCGTAAAACAAAAGGCCCCTGACATCGTGTTGATGTCAGGGGCCTTTTTACATTGGGATTTGGGTTGTTGATCCTTGCCGGGGTCGTGATGGCGACAAACAAGGTTCGTATGTTGGTTAGGCTGGGGTTCTGTGTTTTCATGTGCAGGCCCCGTCACGCATTGCGATGCGGCGGGCTTTAGGGTAAAGCAGGCCCAACAATGAAAGGCCGTTTCATGCTCCATCCGATTGCCGAAGACCTGATCGCCCATGTTTTGCATCGCGATTCAAACGTCATCGTTTTAAACAAGCCGCCCGGATTGGCGTCGCATGGCGGGCCAAAAACCTATTTCCACGTCGATGCCTATTTGCCGGACCTGAAGTTTGGCATTCAGCCCGAGCCAACACTTGCACACCGGTTGGATCGCGATACGGCTGGGTGCCTGTTACTGTGCCGTCATCCGAAATCATCAAAAAAGATCACTCGCCTGTTTACGGAAAAGTTGATCAGCAAAACCTATTGGGCAGTGGTGCGCGGTGCGATGGCCGACGAACATGGCTTTATCGATGCGCCGATTGGCAAGACCAATGATAAAAGCGGCTGGCGCATGCTGGTGCATGAAGACGGGCAGCCATCGAAAACCGAATATCAGGTGCTGGGGCGTGGTAAGGATGCGGATGGTGGCGATATCACATGGCTGGCCTTAACGCCGCATACAGGGCGCACGCATCAGCTGCGTGTGCATCTGGATCATATCGGGCACCCGGTGATCGGTGATCCGTTCTATGGTCGGGGCGATGAAGCGCCGATTTTTGGCGCACCACCGACCTTGATGTTGCTGTCACGGCAAATCATCATACCATTCCATGCAGATCGTGATCCGGTGGTGGTTGATGCTCCGCCGCCGGAATTAATGCGGCCGGGTTTAGAGGCATGCGGCTATGACGGGGACTTTGCCCTGCATGCGGCGTCAATTGATGCTCAGTATAGCGGCGATGACGGAGACGCTGAAAGCGGACAGGAGAGTCTCGATAGTGACGATTGAGGCCATGGCTTCGGCGTCACCTTTGAGCTGTCGTGCCAGAATATAGGCATTCCCCGCGCAGGGCATCCCGGCGTAAAGCACACCCATCGCCAGTACCATACCGTCAATTCCGGCAAGATGCAGGGCAATGCCGGTGATGAACGGCAGCACGGCCAGCTTGATGGTCGTGGACAGTGCAATTGCACCAAGCGCCTGTTTATCAAGGACAAAGCGAAGACCGGCCCCGACCGATAACAGGCTGAGCGGCAAGGCCGCAGTTTTAAACAGGGCGGCGGTATTTTCAATCGGCAGGGGCACGTGAATATTGCTGATATTCAGGATGGCACCCGCCCCCGCAGCAATAATGATCGGGTTTTTGGCAAGCCCCATCAGGATGCGTTTAAAGCTGCCTGTGCCCCCGGCAAAGGCATTGAGCACGATAACACCGAGCATATTGGTCGCAATCACCATAATCGCAACAAAGACAATCGCCAGCGCCAAGCCATCGCTGCCATAAAGCGCATCGGCAACGGCCAGCAAGACATAGCTGTTGTAACGTACTGATCCCTGAAAGATGGATGTGAAAAGCGGTGTGTTGCGTGTGATCAGAGGGCGCAGCAATAACAGGGCGGCAGCCAGGCCAAGGGTGGCGGCCAGCGTCACGGTCACCGCGGTCCCGGCGTGGCCGGAACTGAAATCGGCCCGATAGATTTCCACCATCAGAAGCGACGGCAGCAACAGGTAATATGTTAGCCGATCAATCCCGGCCCAGATATCGGACCCGGTGATCAGATAGCGTTTCAGCGCCGCACCGACAAGAATGGCGGCAAAGATCGGGAAGATGGCAGCGATCAGGTCATAAGCAAGTTGCATGGGGTGGTCGCCGTTTTGTCAGGATGACGGTCAAAGCCAATGGGGCGGGCGATGGGGGGCTGAGGGGGCTAAATAACCGGATCCTCAGAGTTTGCGGTTTTGGTAGTCGGCAAAAACCTGTTCCGGGGAATGGCCGCGATACTCTTCGCAGATTTCTTCGAATTTTGGATTGCTGATCAAAAGGTCTGCGGTGCTGCGATTACACGCAATCGGCACTTCATACATATTGGCCAGCCGGATCAGGGCGCGGACATCAACGTCATGGGGTTGAGGTGTCATCGGATCGGTGAAAAAGAACATGGCCTGTAATTCACCATGGGCAATCATCGAACCCAATTGCTGGTCGCCGCCAAAAGGCCCGCTTTTAAGCGCGACAATATCAAGATCGGGGAAGCGTTCCTGAAGCACGCGACCGGTGGTGCCGGTCGCAAAAATCCGGCTACCGGCGAATTGTGCCTTGTGGGTTGCTAGCCAGTCGGCCATTTCACGTTTGCGGCGATCATGGGCAACAAGTCCGATCGATAAAGTCATTGATGCGATCCTCTGGCTGGAATTCTAAATCATCATACAAAATAAGCCCGTATCTGGCAGGGCTTATTTAATCATCATACAAAATAAAACGGCCGCCCCATCGGGACGACCGTTTCGATTATCCGATGACGGATAATATTACATGTGGATTGCGCGTTTGTCCGCGTCCATTGCCGCTTCCTTGACAGCTTCGCCAAGGCAGGGATGGGCGTGGCAGGTGCGTGCGATGTCTTCGGCGGATGCGCCGTATTCCATCGCCAGAACCACTTCGGCAATCAGATCGCCAGCAGCCGGACCGACAATATGCGCGCCGACAACACGGAGCGTTTTCTTGTCTTCAAGGATTTTGACGAAACCTTCGGTGCTTTCCATTGCTTTGGCACGACCATTGGCGGTGAAGGGGAATTTGCCGACTTTATAGTCAACGCCTTCTTCCTTCAGCTGCTCTTCGGTTTTGCCAACAGATGCAACTTCCGGCCAGGTGTAAACAACACCCGGGACCTTGTCGTAATCGACATGGCCTGCTTCGCCAGCCAGCATTTCAGCAAGGGCAACGCCGTCTTCTTCGGCTTTGTGGGCCAGCATCGGACCGACGATTGCATCGCCGATGGCAAAGATGCCCTGTACGTTGGTCTGGAAGTGCTCGTCGGTTTTAACCCGACCGCGTTCGTCAAGTTCGACACCCGCTTTGTCAAGACCAAGGCCGGTGACAAACGGACGACGACCGATGGCCACCAGAACGACGTCTGCCTTGATTTCCTCGGCATCGCCGCCTTTGGACGGTTCAACCGTCAGGGTCACGCCGGACTTGGTCGATTTTGCACCGGTAACTTTATGGCCCAGTTTGAAGTTGAGCCCCTGTTTGGCAAAGATGCGCTGGGTCTGTTTGACCAGTTCGCCATCCATACCCGGCAGAATGCGATCCAGGAATTCGATCACGGTGACTTCGGCACCAAGACGACGCCAAACCGAACCCAATTCCAGACCGATAACACCGGCACCGATGACAACCATCTTTTTCGGCACTTTCGAAAGAACCAGACCACCGGTCGAGGAGACGATGTTTTTCTCGTCGATCTCGACACCCGGCAATGGGGTGACTTCCGAACCCGTGGCGATCACGATGTTCTTGGCAGTGATGGTTTCTTCGCCGCCATCAAGAAGGGCAACCTTGACCGTGGTTGCCGACGTGATTTCGCCGGCACCTTTGACATAGGTTACCTTGTTCTTTTTGAACAGGAATTCGATGCCCTTAACATTACTGTCAACAACCTTGTCCTTGCGGGCCATCATCTTTTCAAGATTGACCTTGGGTTTGCTGACTTCGATGCCATGGGTATCAAAATGTTTTTCGGCTTCCTCGAACAGGTGCGAGGAATGCAGCAATGCCTTGGACGGAATGCAGCCGACATTAAGGCAGGTACCGCCAAGGGTGCCGCGTTTTTCAACGCAGGCAACCTTAAGACCA